>Ga0247841_10000386_pt1 | contig 115196 bp, 119 predicted proteins | sample LaCruzMarch2015__2_FD_192410 | JGI IMG/M metagenome (GOLD analysis project Ga0247841, IMG submission 192410) | Freshwater microbial communities from meromictic Lake La Cruz, Castile-La Mancha, Spain - LaCruzMarch2015_18m | ecosystem: Environmental > Aquatic > Freshwater > Lake | place: Spain... | reverse complement strand
ATATCAAACAGCATAAAATGGGAAATTTCATGTATCGCGATATCTAAAATCTCATTTTCTTCTTTTAAGAATAGGGGTGAAACTATGGAAAAGTTGAATATTGGTCGATTAAATGGCGAAAAAGGAAGGAGGGTTGGAATAGCTATAAATTCCTCATTTTTATCCATTTTATAATCCATTAAGCCTGCAAGAATCGCCAGGCAGTCTTGCGCCTGATTTTTAAGAATAGCATCACTTTCTTCTATTATTTTATCTATTTGTTCTTGCTTATCTCGATATATCTCCCTAAAAAAGTTTTCTACTGTCTCTTTTTCTTTATTAGGATTTTCTCCTATTTTACTTTCCAAGCTTTTATAAAACCTGATGATTCTTTTTTTAAAGTGATCTGATTTTTGATTATAAAACTCATCCAAAATCAAAGAGATATCTTTTTCAATATCTTTTTTAACGATAATACTTAAAGAAAAATCGCTCATTCCTATATTTATCTTGAACAGCTTTCTCCTTCAGGCAAATCCGCCTCGGAACAGGTAGTAATGGAACAATTAAGCTCATTCGGTTCGCAAACCTTTGCCCGGCAAGTCTCGTCTTTGTCCGGATCGCATAAGGGAATGTTGGAAGCATTGCGATCCAAGATTTTATAATCGGTTTTTGTCCCGTCGTCCTCCGTGCGGATAAAGCAATTATCCACCGCTCTATCGCAAGAAACCTCAATTGTCATCTGGTAATCCTTTACAATGACATATTTATAAAAAGTGTAGCCGACAGAAGCGATGATTAAAATAGCCAGGATAAACAATAAGATTTTTGATTTTTTGTCCATAAGTTTAATTATATGCCTAGGGGTAAAATAGCACAAGGCGCTTTCAGCCCAAACGAAAACGCGCCGGGGTTTGAAACCACGACGCGTTGTTATCCGAGAACTGCTCGGAGCAGGTACTTGGCAAGGTACGCCAGGGTGCCAGCGATCGGCAGCCAAGCGACATTGCAAATGATGTGGGAGATAAGGAACAGTCCCAAGATTTTCGGACTCCGCAGGTTAACCTTCTTGTGATACAGAAAGTTCATCGCGAAGAACGAGTCTTGCCAAATGCTGAAGTAAACAAACCCTAGCACATTGGACAGCCAACGGCGGACACACAAGAGCTTGCGAATCAACGCCAGAATACAGATGATGAAACGTCTGATCCGGCGATGAAGCAAGCGAGCGTATCGTGAGGACCAGACAATGGACTCGGAATCACGCAGATGCGTAAACCAGGACATCATCGTCCAATCAGTTTCGGTAGCGTTGTTTGTTAACACGTAGGCGATATTCATTAGCAACGTTACCGCTACCATAATAAGGCCTCCGTACCACATCCCCCAGATACCAAGAACAGTTGGGTATAGAATGTAGTTACCCCAAGCGTCGATGGCTTTCCAGAGGCAGAACCCAGCCAATTGATTGGCGTTAATCCGTCCTTCTCTTTGTTCTTGCCGACCTTTACGGAAGGCGCCGAAAAGAAACAGAGCGAGAGACGAAACCAGGAACCCAGCGATTACATACCAGTGGTTCATTTTCGCGTACCTCCCTTCTTAGAATAATGGCAACGATCAATTACTGCTATCTATACTAGCATATAGATAGCTTATATGTCAAGAGCGCAAAAATAGGGACTCAAAATCCCCTTTTTACCCTCTTTATCCTGACCTTGGTATGGATAATCCGCTTTATCAGAAAATCTGCCACTTTTTCGGTTTCAGCTCGGCCGGAACAACTGAACACATCACAGGCGACATAGCCATTTTCCGGCCAAGTGTGAACGGATAAATGAGAAGCGGACAACAGCAAGAAGCTGGTTACGCCCTGGGGCTGGAATTGGTAAAAAGAATTGTTTAAAACTGCTATACTGGTACCAGAGACAGATTCAGCCAGAATATTCTGCCAAAAATTCATTGAGTCGGTTTGACTTCGATCACAACCGAAAAAATCCAGCAGAATATGAAAACCATTTGAACTTGAGTTTTCCATTTGGGTCCATAAATGAAGCTAATTAATTCTAACACATTTTTACCCTATTTATTGAAATATTCCGCTATTGATGACTTTACTAGCGGTTAGTGCTAAAATTAAAGTATGGAAGCTCTAAACATAGAATTTATCGCTCGCGACAGCTTGAAGTTTTTGACCGCGATGATGGACTCGGGAGAAACTATCCACCCACTATCATCATTACCTTTCTCCAAAGAAATAATCAAGAATGCGATTCTGGAATACGTTAAATCGGCACAGGAAAAATCTGAGCTTTCAGAAAACGAGCTGGGAGTAATAAGAATTTACTATGGTTCACTATCCAATTTTGTCTCAGACGAGCAAGCCAAGCTGGCAAGTTTAGTGAATGAGGAATTGGAAAAAATCGGACCGAATGACGAAATAGCTATCAAGAATTGGCTGAGCAATCCAGCTAACAGCGAGAAAGATAAGGAGACGATAGAAATAATGACACAAACCGTCGCCGACCGAGAAAAATTACGGCAGGAATTTGATGCGGTTATCGTGAAAAAGTAGGACTATCACCTGCTTTTTTCTTTTAATCAGATCTTGAATATAAGATCACGATTTGTTTTAGGTTTATACTCTCTTACATACCTCTGATAGGCCTCTCGATAATATTTGAACCAATTATCGGGATTATCTTCCGAAACATAGTCCTTACCCCATTTTTTCTTTTCCCGATGAATCCTATTTCTATCTGCCTTAGCAAAATCGGCATCCAGATAAACCGTTCTATCCCACAGCTGGCTGATCTTATGTTCCGGATGGAAAAGAAAAATACCATCAATGACTAGAATCTTTTTGGACAAATCTAATGATTTTTCCGGTCCGAAATCATTCTTGTCATAATCGTAGGTTTTAAATTTGATCGTTCCCCTATTTTTTGCTTTAAACTCCCTGATGAGCTTTTCCAAATCGTCATAGCGATACCAGTGGTATTCAAAAACTTGCGACTTATCTTTCGCTTCCTCAATCATTTCCTTTCTGTCTTTCCAGTGGCGAATGAAATCATCTAAATGGACAGTCAGAACATCGGAATTCTGCTTAGCCATAAAATTAGCCACAGTCGTCTTGCCCGAACCGGCATAACCGTCTATAGCCACAACTAATTTAGCCTGGTTTTTTACCCAGTCTTTGATCTTATCATTTATCTTTTTTGCGAAACGTTCGGATCTTTTCATAATTTATATAAAAAGGACCCAGCAAGTTTTTGATGCTTGCCAGGTCCGATATTCACAGCCGTTTGAGCAGTTTGCGCGCTTTTTCTTCTGCCGATACGACATAAGTCTTATAGTCGGGAATCTTGGTAAGATTGCCATCGGATAAGACGTAAGTGGTATCGAGCAAGGCTTTTTCCAGAAAATACCGATCGTGCGATACAAGCAGGATGGTACCCTGGTAAGTTTTCACCGCCTCCTCAAGAGCTCCCAGAGCCTCAAGGTCAAGATGATTGGTCGGTTCGTCTAAGACTAGCATATTAACCGATTGGGCCGAGAATAGGGCTAAGAGCAGTCTTGCTCTTCCGCCAGGACTCAAGGCACTGATCGGCATCCTGATCTGCCTTTCATCAAACCCGAACTTGGACAGCTTGGCGTATGAATCCTGCCGTTCAAGATGAGTTTTTTCCGTAAGGAATTCCAGAAGAGTGCGTTCGCGCGGGAGCGTTTCATGCTCCTGCATTATATTGCCAATTCTGATACCGGAACCGATTTCTACTTTACCGCTTAGAGGCGGTAATTGACCAGTTATGGTTTTCAACAATGTCGACTTTCCGGTGCCATTTAGACCCATAATGCCAACCCGATCGCCATATCTTATTTCAAAAGATAGCGGTCCGATTTGGAATGCGCCGGAATATCCAGCTACGACGTCAGAGAGACGGACATCTTGAGAGCCAGGAATTATTTCCGCTTCCAAAGGAATATCAAACGGTTTTCTTTCAGTCGGCTTTTCTATTACCTCCATCTGTTCTATCCGTTTTTCAATTGCCTTGGCGACTTTGGAAGATTTTCCCGCCCGATCGCGTTTGAAACCCTTCAGGAATTTGTCATTATCCTTAGGAACCCAATTTGATCCGCGGGCGGAATCAGCTTTTTTGTCGCGAGCCAATCCGCTCAATCGATCAATCTCTTCTTGCTGAAGACGATAATCTTCTTTTTGGCTAGCCATTCGCTTGGCCATCATATCCAGATAATCGCTGTAAGTCCCTCCGGTAATAGTGAGCTGATGGGTGTGCCAATCAAGCTCGAAGATTTTTCTCACTACCCGATCGAGGAATCGGCGATCATGCGAAACGATGATGCAAGAAGCCTCTGATTTTTGCAGGAAATCTTCCAGCCAGATCAGCGCCGGAAGATCGAGATTGTTGGTCGGCTCATCAAGCAAGAGCAAATCAACTCCTTTAAGCAGAATACCGATTAAAGCTACTTTGCTTTTTTGACCACTGCTTAATAGAGATACCGGGTGATCAAGTCCGACATCGTCAAGTCCGAATCCTGAGAGCATAACTTCTACTTTATGAGCAAAAGAATACCCATCAAGATGTTCGTACTGATTGCGAACTTCATCATAGCGTTCGGCGTTTTCCGGATCAGTTAACTTGCCTGATAAATGTTCTATTTCCTTTTCCAGCTCGTCAATACCCGATACTCCTTTCAGGTAACTGATTACAGATTCGCTTTCTGAAAGGCTGGTATCTTGAGGAAGATAGCCGATGCAGGCGCCTTTAGCCATGTCAATCTTGCCCGCGTCCAGATCTTCCAGTCCGGCCAAGATTTTAAGCAAAGTTGTTTTTCCTGTTCCATTGTGTCCGACTAGTGCCACCTTTTGTCCCCGTCCCAAAGAGAAGGAGACATCAGAAAGCACGGTCAGTAAACCGTAATTTTTCTGAAGGTTTTGTACTTTTAACATGCTCATTCTCCTTTGTTATGGGGTCTATTATACCACTGTCAACGTTCGTTGTCCTCTAGGAAAATACCATAGATTGCAAAAAATAGCAATATTGGCAAAAATCATGTTCAGTAGTAAAAAAATACCCGCCAACGAAACTTGGTTCGTTGGCGGGGAAGATCAAGACAGTGGTAATTGATAGTAAAGCTTAGGCACGGCATCGGCACACTCGCAAGATGATAGAAAAGTGAATGAACCGATGAAAGAAAGGAGTAGGGATTTTGTTTTTTTGATATCAGCTCGAAAAACTTCCAGGATGGCGTCCATGTGATCGGGGCCAATGGTCAAGCTTTCATGAAGACCGACATCGTAATCGGTTACGGCCGCAATCGCCGAATAGCAAAGACCTAGTTCGCGCGCTAGATAGCATTCCGGATACTGAGTCATGTTCACGATATCCCAGCCATTAGCTGAAAGCCATCGGCTCTCGGCCGTGGTCGAGAAGCGCGGTCCCTGGATTACAGCGACCGTCGCGCGCGAGATAATGGGAAAAGAGATCTTACCAGCAGCCTTGATAATTTCTTCGCGCAGACGCTGACAGTACGGTTCTCCCATTGGTAAATGAAAGAATGCACCGCCATCAGCCTCGGAAAAATCATCACGCCCCCAGGTAAAGTTGACAAATTGATCAGGGAGAACAATGCTGCCGGGAATAATCTCTTTTTTCAGGCTGCCAACGATGCATGTCCCGATGATACATTCGACACCTAGCCCTTTCAGCGCCGCCAAGTTTGCTTTGTACGGCACTTTGTGGGGAGCAATAGTGTGTTTTGATCCGTGTCTGGGAAGAAAAGCGACAAGCTGATTTCCAGATTCGCAGATCGAAATATTATCTGACGGCAAACCATACTTCGTCTCAGGCCTTATTTCAGAAATTACTTTAAGTTCCGGAAAAGAACACAAGCCGGAACCGCCGATAATCCCGAGTTTAGGCCTTCTGAGTTTGGATTCGGTCGTATCTGGACCAAATGAGTTCATTGAGCACCTCCTCGGAAAAAATTTGGCTTGATTCATCAATCGCCAGTGGATCGCCTTTCAATTCAATTGAGCTCCACGAGCATCCTCCGCCACTGATAGCTTTGGCTTCCCCGGGATGATAGAGAGGAAGTTTTTTCCTCCACTCTTTCACAATCGGCTGATTCCCGATACGGAAATCATTACCAATGCTTCTGACATGTCCAAGACAGGCTTTGTAGAACGGACAATTGGATACCTGGCCATCCGGCTGAATTACCAGCTGATTTCCATAGCAAGTGCAATCGACTGGGTAAAAATTTCCCTTATCGAAAGATAATTGCTTTTTTCCTATCTGGTATTCATAGTCCGGCTGTGATTGCTTGCGGGCATTTTCTATTACCCCGCGGGAAGCTCGCCGATAGTATTCCTCTACCCCGTCAGGTCCGACCAACTTCAACAACATTCGTCCTTTCAGGAAATTGAAGCCGAATTTTTCAACTCCAAGCTTACTGAAAAAGGAAGAATATTCTGACAAATGATCGAGATTTGACGGCGTGATACTGGCGGACGCGAAAACTCTTATTCCGTTTTCCACCAGCCTTCTGATCGACGCAACTGTCCTGTCAAAAGTTCCATTACCTTCGCAGTCAACCCTGAGAGTATCGTTTATTTCCTTCGGACCATCCAAGCCAACGGCGACCATAATTTGATATTCTTTGCATAGGGCGATAATCTCGTCGTCAATCAGAATACCATTAGTCGCAATCATTAGATTTAGATTAGCCGGAAGCACGCCTGCCTCCTTCTTTTCTTTGAGGCAAACAAGCGAAGCTTTGATGGTTCCCTTGTTCAGCAAGGGCTCGCCACCATAGAAGATAACGAAATACTCCAGATTCGGGTCATAGGAATCTTTAAGATGCTTCTGCCATAATTCTATCCCGGCAATAGCATCTTCGACGGACAACAACGAGTCTCCATGTTTTCGAGCTGTTTCATGAACCGGACAATACCCGCAACCGAAATTGCATCCTTGCGCCGTCATGAGATAAAGAATAGTCGGTTGATTGAGCTTATACTCAAGTTCAAAAGCAACTTTCTCAAACTCACGTTGATCCTCGTCGGGAGATTCAATGATGAGCTTTCGCTTTATGAGATCACCAATAGGCATTTCAGTGCCATCAGTGATCCCATTCTTCATTTTTTCCCATTGGCCGGATAAACAATAAACCGGGTCAGGATGAAGTTCGTGAAATACAGCGACGATTCCATTCCTTTCCTTGATACGCAGATATTGCGACCACATGATGACCACCTCCTTTGCCTACGGATTGTTTGTAAAAAAGCCCCCAACCACTTGCGTGACCGGGGGCTTCGATGTTCGGTATCGAGCTCGAGACCGAAATCCGACCGTCCTTACACGAACTTGGTCTTCAGTTCCCGCCACTGCTCGCGCGTGAGCTGAACCTGCCCGCCGAAGTCATCCTTCATGACAACCTTGGTCGGATCCGTGAAGTCAACGGTCGGGCAACAACCCTGTACACCGCACAACTTGACGGTACCCTTTTCAGGCGTACGTTTCGATCTGGACATGTAATTCACCTCCTTTCTGTGTAAAAGATCAGATCAGGAAAAACTTCCCTAAAAACACTTAGAAAAGCAAGTTTCCTGTCTATCATCATACTAGTATATAATCACAAAAATGTCAATTATTTTGGATATCAATTCTCTATTGCCGGACAGGAACCATCCAAGGGAGGTAAATCGGCCATATTATGAAACTGAGCTTCCAAAGCCTTTAATTGGGCCACTAAACGGTCTAATTCAACCTGATTAGGGTTTGCTGGCGAAGTTGGCAGATCGGACAAAACATGGTTGGCGGGCGGATTTTATAAATTATTTAGGATAATTTTCTTTCAAACTCTTCCTTGCTGTATTCTCCCCTCTCCCAACCGGTTTCAATTTTTGTCGTAAAATCCTTCAATTCTTGATCGGACATGATTTTCAAACCCAATTCCGAGGCAACCTCATTTATTTTCTTTACGGCTTCCGGCACGTCTTGTTCAGAACCTACCATGATTTCCATTTCACAGTGAAAACCCCAGCTGGCGGTGTACTTCACGGCAAATTCTATGCCTTTGTAAATATAATTATGGCGGTGCTGGTAGGAATACATGTAATTTTTAAAGCCAAGGATATCAAATATCCTGACTACCTTATCCGCATCTTCGCGCGGGAAATAAATCTCAATTTCTTCAAAATCGCTTCCTAGACCGATTTTCTGGAGTTTCAGGGTTATTTTGGCGTTATTTTTGGTTATATTATCGGTAACCTTCAGCAATTTGTCCGGTAAGATGAAAAAATGAGTATCTTTGTTATCTTCACCCAAATCCTTGCCATTTTTCGCTAAAAAACTGTTCAGATCATAAAACTGCTTTTCGTCTAATAAAGACCTCAATTCCACCTCAATATTCCTTTTTATTTCAGACATAATTTTTTATAATTATAACCATCTAGTTTAGAATTGAGACTTAAAATTGTCTCTTTACATAAAACGCCACCAGCCAAGTAATGCTCGTTAGTAACTTCAGCCAAGCAAAAATCCGGAATCTTAAAACCGCTTAATTGTGACTTATTCTCGAATTCAACATCTACAAGAACAAGGCCATTTAATTTATCCATAAAAACGTCTATTTCGGCAGTCCGGCCTTGATATGGATATTCAAACCGTAGCTTGTGGATTACATCAACACTAGACTTGGACAATGCCTCGAATTCATCTTTTGTAATCTTAATATTTTGTTCTATCTGGATAGATGGATCGTTCTCATTAACTGGATTTTTCTTGGTTATCACATAAGAATCCCCCTCCTCCTTCTTATCCTTAATTTTGCGTGTTCAGAATTTTTTGGCACATACAAATCCATTATTTCCGTGCTTGGATACTTCTCCAAGTCAGAAGGCAAATATTTAGCCAAATAAGTCCTCTCTCTTTCGATTGTCTTTTTCATAATTTACAAAGTTTATAACAAAAACATTATTTCTAAAACTCCGTCCCCGGCGCTCAATGTTAATACTTTCAAATTCCAGCAGCGATGCTGGGAAATATCTCTGCAATTTTTTCCATAGTTTCTTGTAGCTGATTATCAAAAAGCAGATATTCTTTCAATTCCGCAAGGGGTACCCATTTATAAGCTCTTACCTCGCCATCTTGTAGTTTTATTTCGTTTTCAGAACCAACAAAGCGAAAACCGAAAAAGTATCTTTCTGAACCTTCATAATCCTGGCCATCACGATTCAGTTTAATTACTTTGAATTTGAATTTTACCGGGGTTTCGCTCTGGCCCTCCATTTCAAGGGATTTTTTTGCAATGCCCAATTCTTCGTGTACTTCTCGGTATACTGCATCTTCTAAAGTTTCCCCTTGTTCGATTCCACCTCCAGGAATAGCAAAAAATTTCTCCTTAAAAGATTCTAAATTAACCAAAAGAAATTGATTGTGGTTATTGATAATAAGTGCCGAGACGCCTTTTCTGTACATGGTATTATTTTGTTTTCATAATTATGATTATATTTTAGAGAAATAAAGATACTTCTTGTACATATACGACCTTATGACTCTTTTTGTTGAGGTAGGATCTTCCACTAAATCGCAAAAATAAGTAGCCGAATCCGACAGAGTGGAAAACTTTATCCAAGAGTAAAGCTTTTCATCCTTAGGCCATTTACGACTAGCTACCGAATTATATCCTTCCAAAAACGAATCAAAAATTGTCCAATCCGCTTCTTCCGCTCCGTCCGGAAATGACCATTCTACTACTGCCAAAACCAGATCTTTGATTACCGGTCCGATACAGCTCCAATCAAAATCGATGATTCCGGCAAATTCGTCATTGTCGTTGAAAAATACGTTGCCTGAACGATAATCATTGTGTATTAATCCCTCGATTTCATGCTGATTCTTTCCAAAGTCCAGCATCTCTTGTATTTGCTCAATAAATTCCCTGCCACCCTCAAATTGATCGATAAAGGTATCTGACATCGCCATCGCTCGTTCAAGCTCGGTAAAAATATTACGTTTCCTCGGTGAAGTAGTTACGAATCCGGCAGATGCATTGCTCATAAGACCTAGGCCTTTTCCGGCACCATAAGCTTGTTCTTTTGTCGGCAGATGGTCTTTATCCACCTCGATATGATGACCGGGCAAAAAATCGAACATGACCGCCACCTTGCCATCTACTAAGACATAGAAATCGCCAGTCTTTGTCGTTAGCCATTTGGGGACGATTACTCCGCCTGAAGATAGATATTTATTAGCTTCATACTCAAACTTAATATCCTCCACCGGCAATCTTTTGCTGATACGGAGAATTTTTTTGCCTTTCTCTCCAACAGAATAAACAAAATTGTCCCCGGATTCGCGCAAAAGAGTGATAGGTGAGGACTCGGACAATTCATAATTCTGCAATAATTCACTTAGTAAGTTTTCCATTATCTAAATCTTTCTGTTTTTATAACTTTCTATCAGTTCCAAATCTTTTAAGTCTTTCTCTCGGCCCAAGGCTTTTTTGAAGGCGATAATCATATCCAAATTAACATAACGATGGCCATCAATCATTTCTCCCGATTTTATCTGGTCTTCATTTGTGTATAAACCACCCCCTTTAAAATTGCCCAAGATTTCCACATTGCCTATTTTTATGGAATCGTTGTACTCCGAATTAGTTACTGGATACTTTTTAGCCAGTTCGCCAAACAGACTGTCAGTAACTACTAAATCCAGGTCTTTGGCTTCCCTTATGCCTCGAACCGCCAAAACTCCTGATGAAGTTATCGCATATTGATCAGCTGGCAAGTTTAGGCTATTCAGCTCTTCAAGTAGTTTAGAAAAATCCATAAATTTACCTGTTATTATAAGCCAATACCGTCATAAATTAAAGGTTCTTCCATACAAGATTATGACAGGGTTTGACCTTTGTCGGGGACCCAAACTAGGGCTGCTTAAGCCCCTGTTTGGCTCACAGTGGCTTTTTACCTGGTAGAAAGCCATAATCCACTCCCCGCTTGAGCGGTAGCGGGATTTGGACCGTAAACTCTATTGGAATCTGTTTTGTTCCGAGACTGTCGCTAGAAAGCGGGGTTGCATTCGTGTCGTGCCAATAGATAAACTCATAATTAAAAATTAATAATTAGAAATTAAAAATTGAACCCGAATCTATATCTGTCTTTCTCATTTTTAATTATTAATTTCTAATTTTTAACTGACTTCATCACCTGTTCGATCTCCGCTTTATGCGCGGTCATCGCTTCCATCGACGCCGCCATTTGGTCTTTTCCTTCTTTAATCTTGACCTGGATTTCGTCGGCAATCTGCTTGAATAGAGCCGGATTATTATTGACCAGCGTCGTAATCATTTCAATCTGATCGTCCGGCACCCCCTGTGCTTTGAGCATCTTTTTTACCAAAAAATCTTGGAACATGGGCCAAGTTTAGCAAAACAAAGTATTATTTTCAAATCGCCCATTATGCTCGGGCACCACCTTCATACAAAATCTTGAGTTTCTCCAATCCGCGATGGATTTCCACCGCTAAAGCATTTTTCGTCTTACCGGTCAGTAAAGACATTTCTTCCAGCGTTAAATCTTGAATATAACGCATCTGGAGCGCTTTCCGGTATATTTCCGGCAGCTGTTTGATCAAAACGACTGCCACTTTGCCATCTAAGATATCAAACAGACGATTGGTATCCCCAACGCTCCGATCAAAGCCTTTTTCAAATAAAGCATCAAGCGAGATTGTCTTATGTTTCCGGTACTGATCAACGATCAGATTGTTCAAAACATGATAGAGAAAAGCCTTCATTATTTCGATTTTTCCACCCTTGACCAAGTAAGTCCAGGTCTTGAGAAAGGTATCTTGGACTAGGCCTTCTCCCAATTCATGATCGCTGAGTTTGAAAAAAGCTCGAGCGTTCAGCCCTTTCTCGAAGTCATGGTGGGCGTCTGTCAACACCCTCCCTCGTTCCGTGTTTTGCTCAGGTGTCATCATAATATTAAGCCGAAGCGATCAATTAGCTATTACACTGCTATTACGAGGAACTATGGCAAATAAGTTTTGCCACTGAGAGTCTAAGCCGTTTTTCGGCTAAATTGAGTCCTGATTATTACAGGGATATTACACTTAGTCTAGCACATTAAAGTATTAATGGCTCACTTGTAAGAATAAATGGCTAGTTACGACTATATAATTATGGATACTATCAACATAAAACACCTGTGGGAAAAAAGCTGGACTTATATCAAAACAGTGGTGGACGTTGTCCGCGAACCGATTTTGATTCTGGACAAGGACTTGCGAATAATGACGGCCAACGAATCTTTTTATCGAACTTTCCAGGTCGAGCCCGGGGATACGGAAAATAAAATCGTCTATGCACTGGGCAACGGCCAATGGGATATTCCGACTTTACGAAAACTATTAGAAGATATCTTACCCAAAAACACCTTTTTTAAGGGTTTTGAAGTGGATCACATCTTCCCCTTCATCGGGCGCAAAGTGATGATTCTGAACGCCCGGCAGATTTTCTTCAAATCCGAATCGACCGCCGAACAGCAAAAAGATGAATTGACTAACGGCCTATTCCCGCCTATCATCTTGCTTGCCATTGAAGACATCACCGATATGGTAGCGGTAGCCGAAACCCTAGCTGACCATACTAAAAAGATGGAAATGGGCTTCATTGAACGCGAACATAAATTTGAGACCAAGGTCAAAAGATTAGAAGAAGAAATCAGTAAATTAAAAACAAAATAATCGCTTGTAATCCATTATTCGTTGAAACGGCATCAGTAGTGAGGTAATAAATACCCAGTCGAATATTTATCAATAAGAAAATAAATTATAAAAATAAAAAAAATAATATGAAAAATAACATCATCAAGTTAGCAATCGGTACCGGTTTAGTAACAACTTTGGCTCTAGTAATGTTAGTGGCTGTCCCTAAGGCGGAAGCCGCTTACGTCTACACTGAAAACATCACCGCTGGGCAAGATATGACCATCGGTTCAACCGGACAGAGAGTAGTAGTCCTCCAAGGCCTGATGTCCGAATTAGGTTACCTCAATGTTCCGTTTGGCATTCCCTTGGGCTATTACGGCACTATGACTAAGAGTGCCGTGGCTAACTATCAAGCCGCGCAAAGAGTAGCGCCGGCGGTGGGCTATTTTGGCCCGATAACCAAGGTTGCCATGCATCAAGAGTTTGCCGGTCATAATTGGTTAACCCTGCTTGGTTGGTAATACTAAATGAAACAATTCAATAGTCTATAAGCACCAGTCGATAATAAGCATCACTGGTGTTTTTAGTTGGGGACTATATACCGCCTCCGTCTTTCGACTCTGGTTCGTCGCCCGCAAACAATTTTTAAGGAGGGAGTCGGCGCAGCTCACATCTGTATTTTCATTCCCTATCTTTCGACTCCAGTCCGTCGCCCGCAGCTCTTGCCTCGTCGTCACTCGGCTCGGCTTGGGCACCGCCTCGCCCGTTTTTACTGCTGTAAAAACATGGCTCCGGCGTTCGACTACGTGTTCTTTTCTGGAGAAAGGACACGCTAGCCCGCCTCCTTCACCTTCGCTCAGTCCGGCTCTTGATTGCTATGCTCGCTCGCAATCAAGCTCCTCCGCAAGACAAGCAGTTGTCTTGCTTAGGTCCACAAAAAGAAAAAGCGGGATATTTTCTTGTGGTCACGGATAATTTGCTCGCCGTCGCTTGCAAATTTCCGCGACCCCGGCTCGCCCGTTTCGCTTACTAGCGAAACATGGCTCCGCCCTCCACATAAATTAAAAGAGCTCCCGCAGGGGAGCTCTTTTAATTTATGTGGTGTTATTATAGCATTTGCTCGAACCTTTTTCGAAAAGAATTCGGACTCGGCAGGGCGAAACAATTAGTCTGGGATTTGGATTCGCCCTGCCTCGGCTGATTTTCGCCCGCAAGGAAGGGTCTGGGAGGGAATGCGGGCGGGATTCTGATTTTTTATTTTTTTCAAAATTCGGTCAGACTTCCTAAAATTCAGATTTTATATTCTGAATTGCAGTTCTAATAAAAATATCTCTCAAATTTTCATAGGTGAGTTTAATATCTAGAGTTACACGGCGTTTTCTTTTTCTTGTCCCCAACCAACCATTTGTTATTAAACTCCAATAAGGTTTGTCAGCCTCGGTATGACGTTTTTTATCGACAAGAGAAAAATCCCAATATTCTTCACCGTGGACGGCGTTATTTCGTACCTGATACAAAATTTTAACAACTGAAGAAATAAGTAGCCTATGATGTTTGATTGAGACCAATGCTCTTTTAAACTTTTTTTCAAATTCTTTTTTATCAGAATCTTGTATGTAACTAAAAAACTCAAGCACCAATTTTTGAGAACCTAAAGCATCAGCCTGTTTTTTAGTATGTTTTCTTCTTGCTATATTTTCAGCTAGTGCTACGAGAAAAACGACCTGCAAAGCTGGGCGACTATCTTGGACTTTTGGCATTTCATTAGCAATATCAACATACCACTTCACCCGTAATACCATTCTTCTTGTCAGTAGTCTCTTAAAACAATTTTGAATAAAAAACGAAGCTTCATTTTCACTGATAAAATATTTAGACCAAAAAATAAGCAAGGATTTATCTTGTGCTAAAAATTGTTTAGTTTTCTCATTTATTTTTTCCATTAAATATTCCTATTTTTTATCACTTGTGTAAGAACGGCTCTTTTTTTATTTATAAAAATATAAAGTAAGGATTTTTTAAGTATCTTGAGATTAACGGCGTGTATATCTTTCACACCATACCATTTCACTTTTTCTGTTTGTTTTCTAAAATGAGGAGTAAATAAGAACTTTATACTTCCATATACATCTGGGGCATAATTATAAGACGGCAAATTACTTTTTAATATATGTCTCTGTATAAACATAGGAATTTTTAATAAAGTTGTAAGTTTTTCATAACCGATGATTCTACGCTCCATTCTTTCTTTGTTGGAATCAAATTTTTCTTGAGTTAAATTATTAGGTGCTTCTTTTTGAACATACAAAACATAAAGGTGCCCTTTTAATCCAAGGTTCGCGAGATAACGTAATTCTTCATCAAGCCGTCCGTCATGTCCAGAATCAAGCATAATATTGTAGTCCATACTTCTTGCATCATTTTTTAGATCAAATCCACATTTATCACAATTAAATTTTTCTGACCTTATGGTATTTCTTTTTTTGCATTGTGAACAAACAACCAAAACAGCGGCGGAACCATCGCCATCCATCATTCCTGCTAAAAAAGCAGCATTTTGTCCCTCGTTCAATTCAGAAAATATTTTTGGTGGTAATCTTTTTTGAAAAATTTTAAAGGATGATGTTATCTCTGGATTGCCATCAAAAAATAATCCGTATTTCAAAAGATGTTCTACAAATTCATTAGGGATAGGACAAAATATTTTAAAATGAATCTCACTCTCTCTAGTTCCCTCAAAACGATTCTGAAGTAAATCAATATCAATAACTTGTTCAAAAGTTTTATTTCCTCTCACAATAAAAATCTTAAATCCTTCTTCTGAAATAGGAAGTAGATTGGTTTTGCATAAATGTAAAAACATCAAAATCAAATCGTCTTTATTTCCACATACAAGATATACTGATTCATCCTTTAAATATCCTTTTAAGTTGGCAGCAAAGCTTTTAAAATATTTTCCGTATCCGACAGACATATCGGTAAATAAAGAACCCCAAAGTTGAAATTGTATAGGTAGCCAATCAGCTGGATTTTTTAACCAGTCAATAGGTTTTAATTTGTCATATTCAGCAAGTATTTGTTTTTGTTCTTCGCTCATGATTTTAAAAGTTTATCAATAGAGACACCGAGAGCTTTTGCTAGTCGTTCAATTTGATTAAGAGTAATATTCTTTTTCCCATTTTCTATCGCACTCATATACCCCCTGTCCATTTTTAAAGCTCGGCAAATGTCGCCCTGCGACATTCCTTTTTTTGTTCTAATCTTCTTTATATTTTCCCCAAGTTTTTCAGTAATCAACATATCCACAGTATATGCTATATTGCTTTATTAACCAATATTGTATTATAATTCAATATGGAAGCCTGCCCGAATTTTGAAAAAAATAAAAAATCAGAATCCCGCCCGCATTCCCTCCCAGACCCTTCCTTGCGGGCGGAAAATCAGCCGAGGCAGGGCGAATCCAAATCCCAGACTAATTGTTTCGCCCTGCCGAGTCCGAATTCTTTTCGAAAAAGGTTCGAGCAAATGCTATAATAACACCACCCAAAGAGAAGTTGTCGGAATTAGAAAAGCGGAGCGATTTTGCAGAAGCCAAAATCGCGCTATCAATTTTTTCAAAACCCTTTCCGCCTACGGCGGAAGCCGTGAATTCAAAAAGTTCCCCCTAATTACATGAAAGAAATCAAACCAAAATATTTTCTCTACGCTCGCAAAAGCACGGAGGATGATGACCACCAAATAATGTCCATTGAGGCACAGCTTTTTGAGTTGCACGAATACGCGCGTAAAGAAAATCTTGAAATTCTTGAAGAATTTCAAGAGTCGAAAAGCGCAAAGAAACCGGGTCGTGAGCTCTTTAACGAAATGATGGCCCGTATTGAAAATATGGACGGTGTAGGCATCCTCGCGTGGCATCCAGACCGTCTTGCGAGAAACAGTGTTGACGGCGGGCGCATCATTTACGCCGTAGACACGACCAAGATTGTTTCTTTGCGTTTTCCGACATTTTGGTTTGAGCCAACTCCGCAAGGGAAATTTATGTTGCAGGTGGCGTTCGGACAGAGTAAATATTACAGCGATAATCTTGTGGAAAATATTAACCGTGGTATCCGCCAAAAAGTCCGTCGAGGCGAGTGGTTGGTGCGCGCTCCCTTTGGCTATGTGAATAATCCGAAAACGAGAAATATTGACCCTCATCCGACTAAATCACGCATTGTGGTGAAAGCGTTTGAAGAATACGCCAAAGGGACGCACACCCTCGGCACTATCGCCGACTTTTTGGCGGATCACGGCGTGAGTACGAAGGGAACGCCACCTGCCAAAGCTTCCGTCGCTCGTATGCTCTCCAATCGTGTATATCTCGGCTTTACCTATCACAAAGGCGAATATTACGACGGAAGCTTTGCGCCAATTATTTCTCCGACACTGTTTGAAGCAGTCCAAAAAATGCTTGCGAAAAAATCTCGTCCTCGCGTGCAAAAAGTGCCAAACCATTTTCCATTTGCACAATTCGCGAGATGTGGTGAGTGCGGAAGTATGATTACGGCTCAATATGCCACCAATCGTTTTGGCACTAAATATACTTACTATCGCTGTACCAAAAAGAAAGGTGTTTGTCGTCAGCCGTATCTATCATCTTCCGCACTCATTTCGCAAGCAAAAAATCTGCTTCAATCAGTGTCGCTTCCTCTTTCAGAAATTGAGAACATGGAAAAACAAATTGACCTATGGGACAAAGAATCAATTTCAGAAAGAGGAAGTGTTGCCCAAAATCTTAAAACCAAACTTTCCGAAACGAAGGAGAAGTTGGACAAACTTGTTTCCATTTATCTTGACGGCGATATTGAACGCGAAATATATTTACAACGAAAAGACCTTCTCCTTCGTCAAAAAGCAAAGTTTGAGGAAAGTTTTAAGGATTTTGGGCAACAGAGAAAAAATTGGGTCGAACCCTTGCGGAGTTTCGTTTTGTCTTTGAGAGAAGCCGTTATTTTGGAAAAAGGCGAAAATTATTTCGCATGGAAAGAGTTTTTCCAAAAAATCGGCTCTAACCCCACTCTCAAAGACAAAACGCTTTCATGCAATTGGGGGGAGCTTTGGGAATTCACCGCTTCCGCCGTAGGCGGAAAGGGTTTTGAAAAAATTGATAGCGCGATTTTGGCTTCTGCAAAATCGCTCCGCTTTTCTAATTCCGACAACTTCTCTTTGGGTGGACCTACGGGGAGTCGAACCCCGACCTGTTCCATGCCATGGAACCGTTCTACCGCTATACTATAGGCCCCTAAATCAATTTTCTACTGAAAATTAATCGGGCGAACATTTCCAGTAGGAAATGTTTTAGCCTTAAAATCTCCAATATTCGTCTATTAAAGCAAAAAAAACTCTTCTCGGCAAATGCCGACAAATCAGCCCCAGCGATCTAGAAAAATTATTACGACGATAATAGTAATTACTACCCAGAACATTTTCTTATCATAAACTATAAAGCGCCGATAATTAAGCTTTAAGAGGCGTTTTGCCAAACTGCGCAAAATATGTTAGATTAACAACATGAAAATCAAGTGGGAGAATGTCATGTTTACTATCGCCTTTCCATACTTCTTCTGGTTGGAGCATTTTCCGCGTAAGAAAAAAGACGGAGAAAAATAATTTGTTTTAGGGGCCTGTAGCTTAGTGGTAGAGCACCCGGTTTGCATCCGGGAGATAGGAGTCCGATTCTCCTTAGGTCCACTTATTCTAAAAAACTCCCCTGCGGGAGTTTTTTAGAATAAGTGGAAGGCACAGCGATGTTTTTGTTTGAGCGGAGCGAAAGGCAAAAACCGCGAGCCGGGGTCGCGAAATTTTTCCGTTAGGAAAAATATTTGTGACCACAAAAAAGTAAGGCTGGTGCCCAGACAAATCCGAGCGACGGCGAAGATTTAGTCGAGGGCGATTCTCCTCATGTCCACCATTTCCTATCCAGTCCGATTAAAATCGGATATAATAGAACTGTTGCTAGAAAATCCTATGTTAAACCGGCGATCAAAATATCTACAGATTGCTTTCAACCGCTCACTAGGAGAAGTGCGGAATATGGTGGCAGCTCTCCCCGCTTCGGACAGAATAATCATAGAAGCCGGCACGCCTCTCATTAAAAAATACGGTTTGGAAGGAATCACCAAGCTGAAAGGTTGGTGGGAAGAAAAACTGCAAAAACCCGGCTATATTGTTGCCGATCTTAAATGTATGGATCGCGGTTCACGCGAAGTAATCGCCGCCAAAGAAGCCGGGGCTTCGGCCGCCACCTGTTTAGGTCTGGCACCGATAGATACTATCAATGAATTCATCAGCGAATGCGCCAAAGCAGGCCTTGATTCCATGATTGATATGATGAACGTGGAGTTTCCGTTTGAAATCTTGTCTAAACTGAAAAAACTGCCGACTATTGTTGTTTTGCATCGCGGAGCGGACGAGAATAAGAAAAAACAGATTCCTCACGATCAGATTCACCGCATCAAAGGCACTTACGGCCAAGTCTTGGTATCAGTGGCGGGCGGAGAAAGCCCGCGCGATGTAGTGCGAACTTTTTTCAACGATGCCGATATTGCCGTTATTTGGCGCTCTTTTTACGATTCCCCAACCGCCACCGCCAAACTGGCGCAAGAGTTTCTCAAACTGATTAAATAAAGCCATGCTAGACCAAAACCAGAAAAAATTTAACCCCTTCAGTTTGTTTATCGGCATTTTTTTCCTTTTCATCATAAACCCAGCTTTAGGCATGATTGCCATACCGCTGGCTTTGTTCTTTTTTCGAAAAAAATTCGCCCGCTCATGGGCAGATTTCGCGGCGCAACTCCAAGCCGAAGCTAAAAGACAAGACGATGGAGACGAAAACGACGAAGATATTTTAGCTATAGAAGAATCAAGTAATCAGAACTTTCCAGCCATTACCAAACTGCTCGGTCCGGTCAAGATGCCCATTTCCTCATTCGGCCGAATCCGGCTGGAAAAGAGAAAAAAATATCTCCATATTGCGCTCAATAGCACACTAGAAGAAGCCGAAGAAATCATTTCCCAACTGCCCGCTTCCGACCGCATCTTGATTGAAGCCGGCACGCCACTGATAAAAATCTACGGAACAGAAGCAGTGAAACAAATAAAAGATTTAGCGCCGGCTGGAGCTTATATCGTCGCCGACAATAAATGCGCCGACTTAGCCGGTCGCGAAGTGGAAATGATGGCCCAGGCCGGCGCCAGCGCCGCCACCTGTCTCGGTATCGCGCCCGTTGAAGTCATTAATGGTTTCATCGATGAATGCGCCAAAGCCGGCCTTGATTCCATGATTGATATGATGAACGTGGACAATCCATTAGCTGTGCTGAAAAAATTGCCAAAACTGCCAACAGTAGTAATGTTGCATCGTGGCGTGGACGAAAGCGAATTTTCCAAAGAAAAACAAATCCCCTACTATCAAATAAGACAGATTAAAGGCAATTACGACGTGTTAGTCGCAGTGGCGGGCGGAGATACAATCAAAGAAGTGCAAAGCGCGCTCTTTAACGGCGCCGACATCGTTGTTGTTTGGAAAAATTTCTATCAAGCGAGCGCCGATACCGCCAAACTAGCCGAATCTTTTCTAAAAGAAATCAAATAAAAAACAGATTTTGCGTCTAATCCTCGCAGCAAGCTGACGAGGTATTTGGCGCAAAATACCATGGCTGTTTTTCGGAATAGGAGTGGTCCGCCGACCACACAAAGCACACCGCCTGTTTTTCATCTCCGCGGCAAGCCGTCGGAGTTTTCAAACAGTGCTCTCCGATAAAGATTATTTTTTCAGCTGAGCAATCGCCTTAATTCCCTCCAAGACTTCTACCGGCAAAGCAAAAATGACGGTTTTTGACGGATCCGGATTTATCTTTTCAATCGTCTGCAGAGTTCTCATGGACAAGCCACCATGAACGGAACCAAGAACATTGGCGGCTTGCGCCAAGCGTTCCGAGGCTTGATATTCGCCTTCCGCCCTGATAATGATGGCGCGCCGTTCGCGTTCCGATTCCGCTTGTTTGGCCATCACCCGCTTCATATCGGCCGGCAATTCGATGTCTTGAATCTTAATATCGGTCACCAGAATACCCCAGGATTGGGTCGCGGCGCTAACGATTTTCTGCACTTCTTCGGCAATCTTCTCTCGTTCGGACAGAAGCGGATCAAGCTCGATCGCGCCAATCACATCGTGCAGAGCCGCCTGAGCGTATTGCGAAACCGCCGTGGTAAAATCCTTGATATTTAAAATAGCGTTTTCGGCATTTTGCACCTGAAAATAAACAACCGCATTGATACCAACCGGCACATTGTCTTTGGTGATGACTTCCTGCTGGGGAATATCGGTCGTCGTAATACGCAAATCAATCTTAATCATTCGCTGAACACCGATGAAAATCCAGGTCAAGCCCGGGGTGCGGGTGCTGGTATATTTACCCAAGGTCAATACTACTCCGCGCTCATACTGGTCAATAATCCGCAAACCAAAAACAACAAAAAAGGCGATAATAGAAATTAAGGAAATCAAAAGTGGCCACATATTATTTTTTAGCTTGAAATCGGACAATATAATTGTCTTCTTCCTCGCCAGTTTTTAAAATTATTAAAGCTCGATCCGTTTCATTATACTACACTCGAAAAAAACCGCTAGTCATCGAGATTACTAAACCACCCTTTTCCTTGCTATTTTATAATATTTGTGATATACTAAAAAAAGATGGTCATTCTATCAGAGAAAGGTGCGCAATTATGCTTGATTTCAGGGTATTGATTGTGGAGGATAGTGAAATGTTGCAAAAAGTAATATTGAGGCAATGCCAAGCAAAAAACATACCGGCCGAAGCCTTGTTCGTCGCCAAGTCGTACACCAGCGCCCAGCAAGCAATTGCTGAGAAATCTTTTCAGCTTATTTTTCTGGACGACGAAATATTTGAGCATGATAGCGATGAGGACGATCCGAGCAATCATCCTCCGCGCCGACTTGGTTACAGTCTGATACCTCTCATCAAACGGGATCAGCCGGAAACAACGGTAATCGGAATATCTTCCAGTCAAGAGGAAAATCCCAACAATCAACCGGTCTTAACGGTTGAGAAAAGTGAGGTCAGTGAATTCATCCACAATTTCATGACCGAAAGAGTGTAGGCACAGCTCGTCGTTCTCTGAAAAACTCCACCGATTCGTCGGCGGAGTTTTTTGTTATCCAAAAAATCATAGGCTTAAAAGATGTATGCCGGAAAAATTCGCCTGTACCCTAACTAGTTTAGATTTCAAAAAAGTATAGCGGTAAGGATCCCGTCGTTCCAAATCCATAGACAAGATTACATATTTTATCCCTAGTGCTTTCAGCTTAGCGACCGCCGCATCGGCTTGTTCAGACGTGTACTTATTATAAGTAACAATGGCTTCTACCTGATCATATTCGGGGCCATTGCCTCCCTGACTAACAATTTCTCCGAGTTCCATATTCCGACCATCAACAATCTGGCAATTGAAAAACAACCGAGAGACATTATTGGTCAATTTCTTATTATTGAAACTCAAGGAATAATACTGATGCCAGGGCAAGAAAATAGCCTTACAATCTTTATCGGCGCGTAATAAATTATTCAACTGCGACCAAGAATCAGGATACCAAACTGTTTTGAGTTGACCCCAAAAACCAAACAGGATATAGGGTGTATAAAAAAGAGGCAACAAACATAAAGAAAAAAAGAAAACATTCTTCAATTCTATCGAACGACAGCGATCAACAAGGTAACCGATACCGAGGCCGGCAAACATCGCGTAAACCAAGGCAATAAGACTGCTCCATTTTTCCGTATCGCGAAAACCGCTCCAAAAACCGACATGTTCAAACAGATAAACAGTGATAGGTTTAAAAATACTTTCACCATAACCGCAAGAAAAGATTAGTGCTAAAAGAAAAAGTATGGCCAAAAATATCGAACGACGCCTGGTTTTGGAATTATATAAGCCAATCCTAGCACCCAGAAAAACCAGGACTAGTGTCAAGACGAGAAAAAACAGCCACCAACCATAATTATTTTTAGGAAAAAGAATAGATTTTATCCATGGTTCATGTTCCGGCCAAAAACCGTAAAGCGCCACGACATTGCCAACAAGGCCGAACAAAGAATCCCCCGCCGTCCGGAAAGCGGTCCAGTGCGCTTGATTAATCACCGCCAAAGCCGAACTCTTGGCTGATAAGGTGTAGGGCACCAACCAATAGGAACTGATAAGTAAAAACCCCAGGGCGGACGATAGAATCTTGACTCCCGCCGACCAGAAAACCGGCCACTGTTTAAGAGTCATGGTCCAGACAAGAAACAAAATATAAGAAACGGTAAAAATAAGAGTTCCCATAACCAGAAAATGCAGGGAAAAAAGACCAATTAGAAATAACCAGACAAAAACCGCCAGAGCGGACAACCAAGTTTTCCGGCGATAAAAATCCACCACAGAAAAAACAAAAGCAGGCATAAGACAATAGGCCGCCAATATCATCCACTGACCGGCCATAAACCGCTCATAAACAAATGGATTGATGACATAAAAAAGCGCGACTGCGTATGGCGCGTAGGTTTGTCCAAGACTCTTTTCCTTGGGTTCGGCAAAAAGATAAAATCTGGCCGGCAAATAAAACAACAAGAAAAATATCGCCAGTAAAATTATTTTTTGGATAAGCCAACCAGGCAAAACAAAACTGGTAAAATACAGAAAAATTTCTATCGGATATGATGAAGTAGTAAAAGCACTTAGAGTCGGCCAAGAAGCCTGTGGCCCAAAAACCATATCAAGGGTTAAGACATAACCTGGCAAGAGCATTTGCCATAAAACAATAATAGTTCCCAGCGCCGAAAAAATAATTAATTTTCTGTTAGCCGTCATTGTTAACATTAATTATTCCTCATTCGATTAAATAAAGCAATTTTCCATTTTGCCGGAACGATAAAAATCAAGCTATATTGGCAAAAATTATAGATCTTATCGGACCAAGTCATTTGATAACCGTCATTATGGAAACGATAGCGCAGAAAAATTGTATATAATTCCATCAAGCGCAAGTGCATATGGGTGGAATTAGCCGAATGTTCGCGATATTTAATCAGAATATCCGGCAAATTGCCGAATTCATATTTTTGTCCAAGACGAAAAGCTAACGCTAAATCTTCGGCGACCGGAGAAATTGTGCCATACCCGCCCATCGCCAGTAAACATTCTTTTCTGATTATCACCGCCGGTTCAGCACAAGGCGCGTAACGAAAAATCTTTTTTCTGATTTCATTATCGGTCAGAGGATAACGTCTGATTCCTTTGATACCATTTTCATCAAAAACTTCCAAACTACCGCCTGCTATTCCGACTGGCGGATGACTTTCCATATAAGAGTACTGAAGCGCCAGACGATGGGGCAAAGAGACATCGTCCGTATCTTGCCAGACAATATATTTCCCGCGCGCCTCATTCACCAAGTGATTGCGATTAGGGAAAATGCCTTGGTTGACATCATTTCTAAGCACCCGAATACGCTCATCTTGAACAATAAAACTTTGAATAATTCCCCAAGTCTTATCGGTCGAAGCATCATCAATAATGACAAACTCCCAATCGGCAAAAGTTTGGTTGATGATACTTGTTATCGCCTCAGCCACAAAACGCTCCGCGTTGTAAGCGGTCATCAGCACGGAAATTTTCGGATTAGTCTCCATTTAAAAATTCTTTTGACGCCGGATAATATAGAGCGGACGGCCGGTCGTATCACTATTGATATTGCCAATATAAAGAGCAATTAAGCCCAAGCAAGATAAGACAATACCAATCAGAAACATATTGAGAAGCGCCAATTTGGCCGAACCGGAAATACCCCACTGCCAAATATCAGAGAAAATATATTGCTCAAAAAAAATAATTACACCTAAAAAACCGGAGAAAAAAGTGATTAAGAGACCAAGGTAACCCGCTAACTTAAGTGGAAAAAGACTATTGGCCACAAATGAAGAAAGTGCCAAATGGCATAGTTTAGACAAAGAATAAGAAGTCCGGCCATTACCGCGCGGTGGAGCGGAAAATTCCACATAATCGCGTTTGAAGCCAAGCCAAGCCAACATCCCACGTGTCAGACGATTCCGTTCGGTCATTTTTTTGAATTCTTCCGCTACCCTCCGGTCAATTAGCAAAAAATCTGTCGCATAGGCCGGCAAATTTTCTTCTCCGATTAGCGCCATAATTCTATAATACAGCCAAGAACCAATTTGCCGAAAATTATCCTGATGCTGATTTTTTTGGCGCAATCCGAAAACCGCTTCCGCCCCCGCTTCCCATTTATCCAAAAAACACTTGATTAATTCCGGCGGATGTTGAAGATCGGCATCCATCACGATAATCGCCTCACCGGTCGCCAGCGCAATACCGGCGGAAGTCGCCGCTTCTTTGCCGAAATTACGAGACAATTCGATCAATTTTATCTGTGAGTCAGCCGCGCTTAATTTTTCCAATTCCGCTTGCGAACCGTCAAAGGAGCCATCATTGATGAAAATGATTTCATATACATAATCCGGCAAAGACTTGAACGCATCAGTTACTTCATGAGCTAGGAGTGGGATATTTTTTTCCTCATTGAGCGCCGGGATGACAATAGATATCTTCTTGAGCATAGTTAAATAGTAGCATAATTACTACCCGGACTGAATCAAGAATAAAGCTTTTAGCCCTGCCTGCGCAGGCAGGTGTCAGGTTCGTAGCTTTTAGCTGAAATCCCAGATTCCTGCTTTCCAGCCTTCGCCGAGGCTACGGCATGGCACAGCGCGGGAATGACAAAAAAACAGTTTGACTTTATTATGACATAGTGATATAATAAAAAAGGAGTAAAATTCACATGCAAAGGAGAGAGACCATGAAGCCACGCCCGAAAATGCGAGTTTTAGTTGTAGACGACAATGAGGATAGCATTATCATCCTTAAAATCGTCTTAGGTGAACTAGGTATACAAACCATCATTCCGGCCCTGACTTACCGAGAAGCGGAAGCCCGCATCGCCGGAGAAGAAGAGTTTGATCTCATTCTCCTGTCTGATCAACTCCCTTTCAATAAGGGTGCTGGCTGGAAGACAATTGAACCCGGGGAGCCGAATCTCGGCTACCACCTCATTCCGATTATCAAGGAATACCAGAGAAAAGCGAAGATCGTCGGCACAGGTGGAATCAGAAACATCCCGGGCACCGAGAAACTGGATGGCGAAATCGACAAGCAGAGCAAGCCTCACAGCCTGCCACGTCTGATTGCGACACTCTTCCCGCTCCCGCAATGAGATCTTTCAGAAAACCGCAAAACCCCGACCAACATGTTTGGCCGGGGTTCTTCTTTTTTAAAAAATTTACTAAGTATTCAACAATTTAGCCAATTCCTTGGACATATCGGATGGAATCATATCCACCTTCAGGTGATAGGAAGCAATCTTTTTCAAAATATTTTCATCAATATCGGAACGTTGATCCAAATTGGAAAAGATGATAATTTTGGTCTTAGTTAATTGCGGATTTTTAACCAATTCCTCTAATAATTCAATACCATTTTCGCCCGGCATAATAATATCCAACAAAATCGCGTCAGGAACTAAGCCACTGGCAATTTTGGCACGCCCTTCTTTGACGTTGCTGGCCACTTCTACCACATAACCGTCAGCGACAAACTGCAACGAATACATATCCGTAATATTCGAATCGTCGTCAACGATTAAGATTTTTTTACCAGTTGTTGACATAGTTTTTATAATTTGTTGATAAAAATTAGCGACGCCAGTTCCAAGGACCTAAATCATGATTAATCGCGGCTTGGAAGATAGTCGTGCCAGACCTGGCCCAAAGATAGTTTAATAATACCACTACCCCGACACAAGACAAGGTAACCACCGACGACCAAATCGGCCGTTTAAATAACATATAAATTTCTCTGGCTCGTAGCCAATAATTAGACGATTGGTGGTTACGGAAAACAATATAAATAGGAATAAGCAAAACCAATAAAATGTAAATTACCAATACCGTAAAAGCGTCACGTGCTAAATGTCGCGGCGAAACCATATAACGGGTTAAGTAAGATAGTTTTTTTATCGGCATCACCCCCGTCATATTACCAACCGAGGTAGTGGCATTGGAAGCTAAGTTAGGACTGGAAGTGCCGGCAATCATTTCCGAAGTAGTAGCTTTTGGCAGAGTCGTAGTAGACATTTTGGCTATCAGAATATCTTTTGCCAATGGCTCATTTAAACCAGCAAAAGATTTTCCGCTGGCGTCCGGCGCCGCACGCGAGGCAAACATCTGCACGACAAAAACCGTCTCTTTGCCCTGGTAATTACCGCGCACGGCCGCCACACCAATGTCAGTGAAATTATCATTGAGAATATTGGCTCGATGATCCGGCGAATCCATCCAGGCATCCACCACATCATCCGCATCAAAAAAGTTAACTGCTAGATTTTCTCCCGCATAACTATAATCATAGCCAACGCTTTCAATCCAATTCCACGCCATCTGACCATCCGGACCCTGATGAGAAAAATAACCTTTAGCCACCATATCCAGAGCTTTCAAGCGCGCCGCCAAGGCTAGAACAGAATTATTAGCTAAAACCTTCTCCCCCTGCTTTAATCGTTCCTGGTTGACTTGTTCAATAATGACCGAAGGCAAAGAATCCGCCACCGTTGATTGAATACTGGAAATTATATTACTCAACAAAGCATTCTGTTTAAACGCGATATTTACATAAACAAAGAAAAGAACTTCTACTAATACCGATAACAGCATCACAAATACTAAAGTTTTGTAACGCAACGAATAAGGGCGCAGTTGATTTTGCAGACAAGGTATGAAGAAATTTTTTAGTCCTTGTTTCAGATTCATAGAAATTAATTGCCAGGTGACGTTTTCTTTAATTCATTAAGCAGATTCTGAATATTCAATAGCTGTTCCATTATACTATTTAGTTGCCCGGTCAAACCAGCGGTATTATCACCATCATTATTCAAGACCGCCCGCGTCAAGACTCCGACATAACCCGTCACCGGCAAATTATGAGCTTGTTGATAGGCTTTAACCGCCGCTAAGGTCTTTGGACCAAAATAGGTGGTAACTGAAGTCGTTGCCATGGGCAGATAACCCTCGGCTATCAGACGTAATTGCAATTCCCGTACATCGCGATCAGTTAGACAATAATAGAGATTTTTCGTAAAACGGAATTTGGTTACGCCCAATACAGAACCGGAATTAGGCGGGGCAATATTACCACTGCTTCCTCCACCCCCACCACCGCCTTCGTCAACAACCGCCAGATTATTAGTCACTGTCCCGGTATAAGCCAAACCGCCATTAAAGCTGTTCAAAGCCAAATCAGCGACCCGACTGCCTGCTTTGATAGTAAGGTGGATATCGTCACCGCCCGTCATACCGCCACTGACACTGACCGTTATGACTTTAGCCGCATAACTGATCCCCGTTACCGTCAAACTTATTACTTGACCATCGCGTACCAAATAAGCGCTAAAATCAGAAGCTTGAGGCGCTAAAATCAGAAGCTTGAGGCGCTAAAACGGCATCATTTTTTAAATCCTCGCTAAAAGTCAAAGCAAAGCTGTCACCAGAAACAGTTGCCGCTGAAGATAAGACCGGCGCTACGCCATCTTTAATTTCAACATATTCCGTTGGCGTATATTCATTACCCGCTAAATCGGCGATGCTCATTGGTTTTAGCGGATTAAGCACCAATGTCCCGGTCGCCGCCGTGCCATCATAAAGCGGACTGGTTAAATTAAGAGTAATAATACCAGCGCTTTCCGTAAAACTAATCACCTGATTAGTCGTCCCGTCATCCATTAATACCCAGAAATCATCATTGGAAAGAAAATGTGACGCGGTCGTGGCGGTTTGCAAGTCTTCGTTAAACTTCAATTTAATTATGGTCGGACTGGTGGAGGTCGCATCAACATATTCCGGCGCAATCGTATCTTTAATGTAATCGTAGGTACTCAAACCGATATTACCCGCCGGATCGATATCGCGAATATATAAAGTAAAAGAACCTTGCGGTAAAACATTCGGACCGCCGCTAAAATTGGACAGATCGCCGAAGGTCGCACCACTGCAACGGATATAATTTAATCCATCAACCGAACAGCGTGGCAAAGTAAATTCGCTACTGTTAAAAGTAATCGCCGTATCGCTGGTCACGGCACTGCCTGGCGCCGGCGAGACATCGGAAATAACCGGCGGATCACGATCAATATTACTCACGGTAGCAACAACGCTATCAGTCCGCCCGTAACTATCCGTAAAATCAAAAGTAAAAGTACCATTGGCGGTAAAAACATAAGTATTCAGACCGTCATTGTTGGTGATTGTTATGTCTTCGCGGTTAAAAGAAACTGTTGCGGTAACATCATCATTAGTAATATCGGTTGTGCTGTATTCAATCGTCCCAACCGGTAAAGTCGTATCAGTAAAAATGGACACCAGCGGAGAGGTGGCGGAATTGCCAACTGTATCATCAGCCTCGACATATAAAAAGTGTTCTCCGTCGGCCAAGTCGGCCCCAACCGGCGACCATTCCAAATAATAAGTTCCATCTTCACCCGGAACTTCCGTTTGACCAAGCAAAATGCCATCATCCAGATAGAAACGCACCTGGCTGATACCGGAATCATCGGTGGCGGACACCCGAATTATCGTGGTAGAAATCAAAGTCGTCTCCTCTTCCGGCTCAGTCAAAGCCACCTCCGGCTGAGTTGTATCACTGTCTCCGTCATTAAACACCGTAACCGAAACTGAAGAAGTGGGAGAAATATTGTTCTAGGCGTCGTAAGCAACGGCCAATAAATCATATGCACCATTATCCACCGCCAGAGTATTCCAAGCTTGAGTATAGATTTCCGGTGCCGAAGTGGCGGTTTGTGTGCCAATACTTACCGGGTCTGTTGCTGTCGCGCTAGTATAATAAAACTCTACGCGCGCCACGCCAGAATTATCGTCAGTGGATGAGGCAGTAATAGAAACTGCAGCAGAAATGGTCGCCTCTGCCAGCGGACTAGTTATTTCCACCGTTGGGGCCACTAAATCAGGATCAGATATCGGCACTTCAAACGAAGTAAAATGGGCCGTATTAAAAGTGATAGTTCCGGTTTCAGCATCAAACGAAAAATTAGATAAAATAGAATCGCCTGAAATCAATTCTCCGTCGCTATTTTTAACAACAATATCAGATAGAGAATAACTTCGCCCAAGTGGCAGACCGCTCATGGTCAAAGTGGCGCCCGCGTCAATCAAAACCGATAAGATTTCCGGAGAAAAAATAATGGAACCCTGAGCAAAGGACAATTTCTCTCCTAACGCTTTTAGGGTATTCACCGTCGCCTGATCAGTCAAGTTGAGAGAAGTGGAAAATAAAATTTTACCAGAACCGTTTTTCTCAAAAAACAAATCTGTCGCATCGGTCAAATCCGCTAAATCATCTAAATTGGTAGATAAACCGGTTACTTCCAAATCGGAAACAATATCAGATAAATCCGGCTCGCCGGCAGAGGTATCATTGAACCAACCCATAGATGAATCACTAAAAGATAAAGATCCATCAGTATTTCGGATAATTGATTGATTATCTTTCGGGCTTTCTATGTCTGCCGGAACATATACCTCGGGTACCGCACCGTAAGAAACTCTTAGATTTACCGCCTCGCCTGAATCGGGATTATAATCAAGAGAAATAACATCACCATTCAAACCCAAACTTTTGCCTTTCTTTACGACGATTAGACCACGAGCCGGAATACTTTTCGGCAAATTGAAACTTTCTGTCCGGTAATCGGTCAAATCATCCGGATCTTTCAGATGTAGTAATTCCCAAACACCCTTAGCGCTTAAATCAATATCAGCCTCGGTCGTATTCAACAGTTCTACCCAACCGCCCGCCGGATTGATTTCATTAATCACGACATCGGGCAAATCAACCGCTTGAGCCGAAAAACTGCTTGCCAAAAAGCCAGCGGTAAAAATCAACAAACCGATAATAAAGATTTTTCTAATCATTATTTAAAAATTATTTTTTTAAAGACAATTTTATTAAATGTTCCAAAAAATCAGGATATGACAAACCAATCGCCCGCAGTTCTTTCGGTAAAAGCGATTCGGTGGTCAAACCGGGCAAAGTATTAGTCTCTAAATAGTATATACCGCGCGGAGAAATAATAAAATCGGATCGGGAATAATGGCGCAAACCGAGTTTTTGGTGCGCCAAAGACGCTAAGCGAGAGATTTCCTTGTTTTCCGCCGAGGTAAAGTTGCCGGGGCATAATTCCTGACTCTGGCCCGAATACTTGGCATCATAATCAAAAACATCTTTGCCTTTGGGCGGACGAATTTCCACCGGTAAGAGCGCGTAGATTTTTTGCCCGCGCAAACCTTCCACCACTCCACAACTGGCCTCTTTACCTTTAATGTATTCTTCCACTAAAACCGAACCGGACACTTCCAGACATTTAACAATCGCTTCCGGCAAATCGGCCGTTGTTTTAACAATATATAGACCAACCGATGAACCGCGATCGGCCGGCTTGACGATATAAGGCGGGGCAAATTTAGCAAAGGCCGAACGCGCTTTAACTTTAATATCATCGCCCGCTCGTACATGGATATGCCTGGCCATTTTAATCCCGGTATCCTTCAGATAATTTTTGGTATGCAACTTATTCATACCTAATGCCGAAGCCAAACTGCCGGAACCGGTATAAGGCAAATCAATCGTATCCAGCAATTTCTGCACCTGGCCATCTTCTCCATATTCGCCATGCAAGCACAAAAAAGCCAGATCCAGATGGTTTTTCAAATTAAGCGGATTAATCGGCTCGCCCCGCCAATGCCAAATGCCGTCTTTAGTAATTAAAATATCTTCCCGGTGATATTTATCCGGTAAATGTTTCAAGACCGTCGCGCCCGTCTTCAAAGATACCTCGTATTCCGAGCTTGGTCCCCCACGCACTATCCCCACGCGAATTTGCGACATTATAAGACAATTATACCATTTGTTTGAAACGAGAGAAGTGTATAAATAATCGTCTGTCATTCCCGCGGAGACGGGAATGACACAAAAAAAGCCGAATGATGAAAACATCACCCGGCTTGTAGCTTACTGCTGCCTTTTGGTTTATCCGGCATTACACAGACCGACCGGATAGCGCCAAAGGCAAGATAGGACAAAAGACCAGATGATTCCGACAGATAATTTCTGATAACTAGAAGCAGAAAGATTGCTCCTCATAATTAAATCAAGCTCTTCTGGAGAAGCCCCGAATTCTACCGATTCTTCTATCCACTGGCAGATAGCATCAAGGAAACCGATCTTTCCAGCTTCCACTTCTTTCATCTGTTTGAGCAATCCAGCCTTGATTTTCTCCACCTGGATCATTTCCATCGCTATTCTCCAATCAAAAAATTTGTCTGAAATATTTTTAGCATTTCCCCAGCTTTAATGCAACTACTAAAAAACCGGCTTTGCCGGTTTTTTAGTTTCGTTATTTTTACTTAATTCCCGCCTTGGTTTTCAGTAGACGGACATTATCCTCTACTCTTTCTAGTCGTCGTTCATAATTACCCATCACGACATTTTCCAGACGAGATATATCATTTTTCAATTCAGCTTTAACAACCAACAAATCCTCCCGCGCTGACATAAAGCCGTTTTGAACCATAGTCGCCAAATCATCAATTTTTCTATCGGTATCTTTTTCAGCTTTAGCAAACCTCTCGTCCATTTTTTTATCTACCCTAGCAAAACCCTGTTTCATCAGAGTCGCCAAATCATCAATGGTGATTTTTTCTTTCTTCATTGGGTCCATTATACCACCACCGTTTTCCCCATCAAGTGGGTAATTTTACTAGGACCGTCCTAGTCGGAGATTTCCCTGTTGGAAACCGGTGGCGCGACAGCGGAAATACTTTCAGACGACCAGTCAAAAAATACTTCATTACCGACTGTTCCACCACTTTTAAGATCAGGAAATAGTAGTTTATTTAAATCCGCAACTTGCATATAATATGCTAACTTTTCTACTACTCCTCTTTCATAAGGCCAAAGATTAGTAAAAGTTATACGAGTTTCACCTCTTTCGTGCCTTCTTAAAATACTCTCAGCAATATCTTCCAATACATGTACATTAACCTCACAGACATTAGCGGCGTTTAAAAGAATTTTAACTTTTTGCAAAGTGTCTATTTTTTTATAAATCGAAGGATAAAATTGCTTTAAATTAGTAAGAATCTCAGCAAGAATTTTATTATTTTCTTCCTCGTATTGCTCACTAGTAAAATTACCTTTTTGTTCTGGATATTTTTGTTTTAGAGATTCAGTAATTTCTTTCGCCTCTTTTCTTGCTTCCCACTCATTTATGTAACCATCACCACCGTAACTAATATCATCAATTTGTTTATCCATAATTGTTCATTTATACTCAAGACTTCTAATCCCCCAATAATACCCCCCCCCACAGCCATTTTGACAAGGAGTTGACTGTGCATAACCTAAAAAACCGGTAACGCCAGTTATGACACAAAAATGCAAAACTCAACGCAGATTGCTTCGGAGTACCTCGCAATGACATCAAAAAAACGGGCGGTGCCCGTTTTTTTTTACTTTTGGCTTATAACTTTTAGCTTTGAACTTACCCTATGTATCCCTTAATCTTCTCCACCACATCATCCAGGGTGAAATTGGCCTTAATGAGGAAATCGGTGGCGCCTAGTTTCTTCGCTTTTTCAATATCCTCTCGTTGACCTAAGTTAGAAAAGACAATCACTGGCGTATCTTTTGTTTCCGCCATTGTACGCAGAGTCTCTAATACTTCATAACCACTCATTCCCGGTAAAAGCAAATCTAGCAAGATTGTCGCAGGAACATTTTCTTTAGCCATTTTTATTGCCGTATCTCCATCCGGTGCCGCCACCACTACATAACCGTCCTTTTCTAACCTTTTGGCGGTTAGAGAACGCAAAAATTCGTCATCTTCCACTATCAAAATTCTTTTTTCGCTAGCCATAGTAATTTCCAGATTAATGTTGCTAAATATTATTAGGCTTATTATATCAAATAGGCAGCAAGGAAGGCAAGGAGTAGAAAATCAAGGCAATCTGGAAACAATTTTTAATATTTTGTGTCATTCCCGCGCAGGCGGGAATCTAGAATGCAACTACCAAACCTGGATTCCCGCCTGCGCGGGAATGACACGAATACCGGGATAAAATTAAAAATTATTTTGAGACGGGAATGGTCAAATGAAATATCGTTCCCCCCGTCGAATTGGCTTCATACCACAACATTCCACCATGTTTTTCAATGATATCTTTGGACAAATAAAGGCCGATACCGGTTCCATCCGGTTCTACTTCAATCGCTTTTTGCGAGCGATAAAACTTAGTGAAGATTTTTGACTTATCTTCATCTCTAATGCCGATACCCGAGTCCGACACCAATATCTCAATCTGCGGTTTGGCGGAATTAAGCAATTTAGCATCGGATAACTCCACTTTTACTTGCCCGGCCGTAGGAGTATATTTAACCGCATTATCAATCAAGTTTTCCAACACGATTCTTAAGCGATCTTCATCCGCCTTGATAGCCGGCAAACGCCGAGGCGGTTTGACCAAATCCAGTTTTATCCGCTTACTGGCCGCTTGATTGGCAAATTCGGCTAAAACGCTGTCTAATAACGGATCTAAAGAAACGTTCGTAAAGTTGAAATCCGTTAAGTCGCCATCCAGATTATCCACATGCAACAAATCATTAACAATCTTAATCATTCGTTCGGCGCTGGCATAACCATTGGTTAAGAATTTTTTCTGTTCCGGGTTCATTGGCCCTAACTGATCTTTCATAAACATTTCCATCGTCCACTTGATGGCCGATAAGGGCGTGCGTAATTGATGAGCCGTTACCGCCACAAACTTGGATTTGGCCTGTTCCAGATTGGCCAGTTTTTTATTGGCCATTTCCAAAGAAAATTCTTTGGCTTGCAATTCCCGGGTATCTTTTTCTAACTCCAAATTGAAGTTGTGCAGTTCATTAATCTGCACTTCATCTTGCGCTAAGCTATCCTCCAGCATTTTCTCTTTGCGCGTAATTTCTTTGGCAATATAAGACGAAACATAGCCAACCGCCAAATAAAGCGCCGAGAAAATCAGCACCCAAGTAAAGACCGTAATCGAATTGAGATTTTCCAAACGAATATCATTCGGTTGCCCAAGTAAAAATCTCAAAAAATCAGATTGGGAAAAAATAATCAACCCATCCAAAATCAAACCAATTAAGATTGATACAATAATGGGGCCAAAATTACCGAACAAAACCACCGATTCCACGATTGGAATAAAATACAACGCCGGCAACATATTGGATACGCCGGAAACATCATAGATAAAAGCGGTAATCAAACCAATATCCACCACCATCTGCAGAAAACTTAACCAGGAGACGTGGCGATGAGAGTTTTCTTTATCAATTATGCCGGCAATCGCCAATAAGAGCGCATTAAATAACAGCGCTAAAGCCAGCAACAAAATCAGTTGCGGATTAAGATTTAATAAATCAGACCAACGAAAAAGAAAAAAATCTTTCCAACCAATAATAAAGCTAATCAGCGTGATACCGATGATTAAAAACCATCTAATATTAATCACCCATTTATTAGCCTCTAATTTGAAAGAGTAGCTACCACCCATTTGGATAATATTATATCATCTTTCCACGCACAAGGGTGTGGACATGTCAGAATAAATTATTGCGCCAAGCTTATCAGTTATAAGTCATCAAGAACTTTTCTTTAAACTCGGCAAAATTGCATTAAAAAGAGATGGCCCTTGGTTACCGAAGCAACCAAGGGCCAAAGTTTACTCGTCTCTGACATGGAGCCAGCTCGTATTACACTGACAGAGTGACAGAGGATTTTAGGACATTATGAGAAAGCACCTGGTCACCCGCTGACCACTCGCACGGGATATCGATGGGATTCACGCTCCAGCCGACGCCGTTCCAGTACTTAACGAACACGTTCAAGCGCCAGCCGACGCCGTCCCAGCGCGTGTAGACCGGCAGAAGTGATCCCTCCCCGTTCTTCAGGTAGAAAATATTGACTTTGCCATTAATCAAAAGGTTACCGGCCTCGCCATTTTTCTGTTTCTCGAGTAAGTAGAGCAAGTCGGACAGGAACGTTTCCGCCTTGTTTTTGCCGCCCATTTCAGCGAAGATATGGCGGTCTGACGAACCTCTTTTCAGCTTGTAGCGATAGAGCACGACAGCAGGCCTCGAGATTTCAGTAATATCGCCGAATTCTTTAAGGAAAAGCAGATCAATAAGGCTGAATTTGACCTTGGCTGTGTCACCCCCGGCGTAGACGAACTTCTCCCGAACGACGAATGATTCGAAAGCGGGAATGGATGTGGTGCCGATTTCAAGTAATCTGTAAGTCTCTTTATAATACTCTTCCAGCGCTTTTACCATTACTCCGATCGCCTCTTTCGGATTCTGAATTGCCCACTGCGCCGCTTCCTTACTTAAAATCAGGAAGCGTTTCACATGCATTGCCAAAGCAGCAAACCACTGAAACATCTGTTGTTCGGTCATGATAAGTCTCCTTTCTGACCGTTTCTACAGAACGTGCGGCTTAGTCCATCTAGTTTAGCCGTCACTAAAAAGAGCCCAATTTCAAGCCACTTTTAGCGACAGCCAAACTTTTCTTTTTTCAGTGATCCTTATCTTTTATTGTTATACAGTATATATATTTAATAGTCAAACTTACCAGTGACAGCGACACTATGTTACCGACCGTTAATATAGTGTCGCAATGAGACCTATTCATCTTTATATCATCCAAGAAATTTTATCTCTGATTCCGATATCTCACCGGTCGGTGAGATATCGGAATTTTTATTGTCTATTATAATTCGCTAAAAACTCCTCTTTAAACTCGGCAAAGGTGCCAGCGAGAATTGCCTTGCGCATTTGTTTCACCAAGTCCACCAAAAAATGCACATTGTGAATGGACGCCAAGGTGCTGGCCAACATTTCTTTAGCGTGGAATAAGTGATGCAAATAGGCACGCGTGTAATTTTGACAAGTATAACACTCACAACCGGCTTCCAAGGGCGAAAAATCTTCGCGGAATTCGGCGTTATTGATATTAAGCCGGCCAGTCTTGGTTAAGATTCCCCCATTGCGTCCGAGACGAGTTGGTGTCACGCAATCAAAAGTATCCGCGCCATTTTCTACTCCAATAAACAAATCTTCCACTGCGCCAATACCGAGCAAGTGGCGAGGTTTATTTTCCGGTAGTATTTTATTAACCAAACCAAGCGATGTTTCTAAATCTTTTTTTTCAAATGATCCGCCTATGCCAAAACCATCAAATCCCATTTCTCCGATAGTCCGAGCACTTTCCTCGCGCAAATCACTGAAGCGTCCGCCTTGGACGATACCAAAAAGCGCCTGTGTGTTATCTTTATCGAGTTCGTTATGCCGAGCCAGCGACCGCTTCGCCCAAGCATGCGTACGATCCATCGCCTCTTTCTGATATTCATAACTAGCCGTCGGCGCGGTACATTCATCAAACGCGAAAATAATATCCGCACCCAAGTTGTGCTGGATTTCCATTGATTTCTCAGCGGTAAAACGATGCGCGCTGCCATCAATGGGCGATTTGAAATCTACGCCATCATCATCCACTTTAGCCAATTTTTCCACACCCGAAGGTGATACCTTTGAAATTCCTAAGGTGTCACCTTCGGGTTTTTCTACTAAAAATTTATTCAAACCGCCTTCGTCGTATGCGGCGCCAAGTGAAAAAACCTGGAACCCGCCCGAGTCGGTCATAAGCGGTCCAGACCAATTCATAAACTTATGCAGTCCGCCCGCTTTTGCCACCAAGGCGTCGCCCGGTTGGAGATACAGATGGTATGTATTGGCAAGCACAACATCTGCGCCCGCGTCTTTTACTTGTTCCGGCGACAAGGCTTTAATCGTCGCTTTCGTGCCCACCGTCACAAACGCTGGCGTGGGAATATCCCCGTGCGATGTATGAATCACTCCCGCGCGCCCAAGTTTGCCCGGGATTTTTTGTTCGATTTTGAAATTGAAATTGGACATTTTTTATTCGTGTCATTGCGAGGAGTATTCGACGAAGCAATCTGCGTTTAAGTAGTCATCCTCGCGTATGCGGGGATCCAGACCCTAATAATTTTAACCTAGATTCCCGCCTCCGCGGGAATGACACAGAATACAAATCAGATTGCTTCGAGTTTACCCTCGCAATAACAATGCAAAACAGCTAACCAGAGTTAGATTAAAACACAAAAAAGTGTTCTGCGCAAAAATTATAATCCTTCGACAAAAGTGACGACTGAGTCGTCACCGGGAAAATCAAAATATTTGATATCTTTAGGCAACGCGCCGGCGCGTTTCAAGACATGAAAAACGGCATAGTTTAAACAATCGGGATATTTGGTCTGCAAATGTCCGACTCTCTCTTCAATCACCCGATTAATCACTTCCAAAGTCTCAGGATCATCCGCATTAAATTTAGCATTCAATTCTTGTTTCAACGTGAAAAAATCGCGCTCTAGCACTTCTCTATCAGCTTTGCTTATGACCGGTTCTTGACCCGGGAACTGCTCCATTTTATTTACCATAGGGCTATTATAGCAGAATCAATCTCTGATTTCAACTTTCCATATTACAACATATCTGATATACTAGGTCTATATATGCCTGAACCAATGCGTCTAAACCGTTATTTAGCCCTAAAAGGCGTTGCTTCCCGTCGGGAGGCTGACCGTCTGATTTCGGCTGGGAAAGTGCTGATAAATGGCCAACCAGCCGTTTTGGGCACTAAAGTCAACGACCGCGACCAAGTAGAAATCAACCAAGACGCCACACCCAAACGGACCTATCTTCTCTGCTTCAAACCAGCCGGTGAATTAGCCAAGTTAGTTGGCCAATACTCCGACCGGAAACTGACCTTGCTTGAACCGCTCGATAAAGAAACCGCCGGCTTAGTCATCGCCACCAATGACGGCCGACTAACTGCGCGCCTCCCCGATTGCGAACAGGAATATCATGTCTGCGTGGATAAAAAACTGACCCCCATGTTCCAAAAAGCGATAGCAAACGGCGTAAAACTGGAAGACACGATGAGTAAACCTTGCCAACTCAAAAAAATAAACAATCAGGAATTTAATCTAATCTTGACCGAAAACAAAGCCAACTTGGTCCGCCGGATGTGCGCTGCGTTGGGCTATCAAGTTACTGGTTTAAAGCGGACCAGAATCGCCAATTTGACCTTAGCCGGTTTGAAAAGCGGCCAACAGAAAATAATTTCTCCATTGGAACAAGAAAAACTATTGAAAATTTTAGGAATCTAATTCGCTAATTTACACTCTGGTTCCGGTGTTGTTGCAATAACGACACCCGGTCCCACCACAATACTGGCATTCTTTTTCCTCAGCCCATTTAATTTTAGGCTCTTTAATTTCCGGTACACTTGGTTTTTCTTCAACCGGAGTTATTGGTGCGACATCATCCAGATTACCTAAGAAATCCAATTGCTCCCCATCTATATTTTTTCCTATCGTCATATTAATTAAGCTTAATTTTTAATTCTTTTAATTGTTTATCGTCAACTGGCGACGGCGATTCCATCATCGGATCATGCGCCTCGCCGGTTTTAGCGAAAGCAATCACTTCGCGGATGTTCGGCTCATTCTGAAGAAGCATTACCAAGCGATCAAAACCGAAGGCCAGTCCCCCATGCGGTGGCGTACCCGAAGCGAACGCTTTCAGCATATGGCCGAAATTTCGCTCAATGCGCTCATCAGCGTAGCCCATAATCTGAAACACGCGCTTGAGCGCTTCCGGCTGATGATTGCGAATGCCGCCTCCGCCCGCCTCGCAACCGTTCAACACCATATCGTATTGCGCCGCCACGATTCCCCCTATATTATTTTTGGCCATCAAGTCGTCCATATATTCCGGCTTCGGCGCAGAAAAAGGATTGTGCGTGAAAGTCCAACCACCATCGTCGCTTTTTTCAAAGAATGGAAAATCAATCACCCAACAGAACGCCAGCAGATTCGGATCGTTCTTGTCTTCGCGTAAGTCCGGCTTGTCGGAATTGTATTTTTCCATCGCTTCTTGGTAAGTCAGGCGCGGGAAAGGTAAGGTTTGGATCCTCTTTTCCGGATAAAGCTCCTTGACCATTTCTGTCACCAGCTTTTCATTGATCGCCATCACATCTTCCTGGGTGACGAAACTCATCTCCATATCCACTTGCGTGAATTCCGGCTGTCTGTCCCCGCGCGAATCTTCATCGCGGAAACAGCGAGCAATCTGGAAATATTTTTCGGCGCCGGAGACCATCAAGAGTTGTTTATACTGCTGAGGCGATTGCGGAAGAGCGTAGAATTTACCCGGTTCCAAACGTGACGGCACAATGAAGTCGCGCGATCCTTCCGGTGTAGATTTAGTGAGCTGGGGCGTTTCCACTTCAATGAAGCCTTCCGTCGTATAAAAATTGCGGATAAACTGCGTCATTTGATGACGGATCCGGATATTCTTCTGCATTCGGTCCCGACGTAAATCCAAGTAGCGATATTTAAGGCGAATCTCTTCATTGATATCTTTGCCATCGCCAGAAATATCAAAGGCTGGCGTTTCCGCTTCATTCAAAACTTTAAGACCGGTGATTTCCAATTCTATATCGCCATTCTGCTTGTCCTTTTGCACCGCACGCTCCGGTCTGGCATTCACCTTGCCGGTTACTTCCACCACCCATTCAGTTCGGATTTTGGCCGCGACGTCGTGCACTTCTGTCTGATTAGGCAGGACCACGCCCTGCACCTTGCCGGTCATATCGCGAAAGTCAAAGAAAACCAATTTTCCTTGATCGCGTCTTACATCCACCCAGCCGGCAATCGTTGCCTCCCCGCCCGTCAAACTCTTCAGATCTTTGATATAGGTTCGTTGCATATTTTTATCTGCTAATTTTTAATGGTTAAATAGTAGTCTGTTAAAATCCTCTATTTTCTCCTTAAAACCACCACGGGATAATCAAAATCCGGTATACCTTTTACAAGCAAGTCGGCTATATTAAATTCTTCGATTGTGTCATTAATTGGCCTTAACAATCCATAATGATGGCTTTCCCGATACCCAACCTTACCATCAATAGTTTCCACCTTTTCAAATCCGATTTGATCCAAAATTTGTTCTTCATCTTGACCAAAAATCTTGCCATCAGTAAAACCGATCTGATGCATGCTATAACCGCCTGTTTTGGTCGTCTCAGCTAATACTTTCAATAGTTCCTTAGCCGCTTCTTCATAACTTCTTGATTTAACTGTTTGCTCAATACCGCTACCGCGATCAAATACCATTCTTGATTCAGTCAAATCAAATTCATAGTCGGGATGTTCCGGATCGATTTTATCCATAATTTGGCGCCAATTACTGGAATCCATAGTATTTTTGATTTTGGTAGTCTCAGACATCTTACCCCACTGATTCCAATCAAAACCGGAAGCGTCAAAATTTACCGCGTCGGCACCAATATTTTTAGCCATCAGATTTATTGCCTTACCCCCCAGCTCAAAAACTCGCTTGCCTTCTAGTGGTAAACTTTCAAAAAATTGACTGATTTTTTCTTGATGAGGATTACCAACATTATGAAATAAAACATTAGCTGCCATTTCTCTCAATTTTCTTATACCCGGAAGATTACCAACGAAAGATTCTTTTTGCTCTTCATTTAATTCACCAAGATACCTTTGGTTGATGTCATCACACCAGTCACTGACAAACTGATCAACCTGAGACAGATATTCTCTTACTTTCTCGTCGTTTTTCAAATCGCCAGGCAAAGTATCTTCCGTGACAAAATCAGGCAAGGCTAATTCACGCCCGGTCAAAAGCTTGATAATGTGGACGCTAGTCTCCAACTCAGCTTTCAGATTTGGAAACTGCGACAAATACCTTTTCCGTATTTGCTCTTTTGCTCTGTCAAAATTCTCTGGACTTAGTTTCTCAGAGCTTATACCGTTTCTATTACTGAATGAACTAATAAAAGATTCCAAAGGATCATCCCCTTTGTCATACAAACCTTTTAATTCTTCGGTAAAACCCTTGATAAAGGGAACGGCTTGAGACAAAGAAAAATCTCCCATAATTTCCGAGAAATTCCGCATTTTCTCCGCCGACAAACCATAGGCCATCGTGGCTACAAAATTAGGCAGATGTCGTCTGTCAACCGGAAGATTATCGGCGAAACGTTCGCTTTCCCCAACAAGAAAGAAAAGCTGAGTAATAAACTCCCGCCTTTGTTCCTCCGTCGGCTCGGTTTCCTTTTTTTCCGCTTCAGTCAAATTCGTCTCCGGACTAGTTTCTGGAACTATTTGTTCTTCTCCTGGTACGTTTTCTAATGAGTTTGACATATGGTTAGATTATAATACTTTAATAAAAAATTAGTATTTGTGTCATACCGGCGGAGGCCGGTATCCAGGAGTAAAACTACTTTCTGAAACTGGTAACCTGGATTCCCGCCTACGCGGGAATGACAATACGGAACAAATACTAAAAAATCGCCCTCATAATTCCATCAATCACTTGATGAAATTACAGGGGCGATTTTCTCGCGGTGCCACCCTGTCTTATAACTTAATTATCTGCATAACGAAGCAGTCTCGAAGGAGTCTACGTGGCCGACGCAAGGCGTTAGCCTCTGCCTTCCATTTCTTTCCTTGCCTCACCGGTGTTAGCCGGATCACAGGCTTAATCAAAGTATATCGCAGGCAAAAAAGAATGCAAGATAAAATAGCTTTTAGGTTTTAGCTGTTAGGGAAATAAAAACCAATCTCACTTGGAAGCTAAGCTTCCAAGTGAGATTTTGGCACATCTCATTTATTAGCGACAAGCACTACAGCTGCCGCAACCACACACTTTCTTTTTCGCTTTCTTCTTAACTTCTTTGCGCATCCCTGTTCCTTTAGCCATAAAATTTATTTTGTTAACTTATAATCGTTTTAATTATACCATCGATTATTTTTTTGCAAAAATGGAATCTGGATTCCCGTCTTCACGGGAATGATCCTCCTCCGCTAAGGCTACGGCGGGGCACAGCACAGACATAATATCTAACGCAGATTGCTTCGGAATACCTCGCAATGACAACACGTTTGGATTTTTACTTTTAGCTTTTAATTTCTAACTTTTAACTTTATTCCAAGTATTCCGCCTCATAAATTGCCAGCCACTCAAAGAAAGAGCGCATCACAAAAACGCCACCAATTGTATTGTGTCGAGAACCCTTTTCCATTACGACCGCGAAAGCATAGTGTGGGTTCTCGTATGGCCAAAAGCCTGTCACCCAAGAGTTAACTGAGGCTTTAGAAACACCCAATTCCGCCGTACCGGTTTTAGCGGCGATTGATGGGCTCAACAAATCCAAACCATGACCCGTACCTTCCACCGAAGTAACACACAAGCGCATACCTTCTCTGACCACCTGAAAATCTTCGGTCGAAATCGACACTTTTTCACCGCTTGATTGATCAGTTTCTGATTTCAGCAAAATCGTCGGTTTTAACAAAGAACCGCCATTAGCAATCGTAGCGATTACCCGAGCAATCTGCAGTGGGGTCACCAAAACGCCATACTGGCCAATGGCCGTGTGATAAGTATCACCCAAACGCCAGGCTTCCCCGTCAAAATTAGCCGCTTTCCATTCCGGACTGGGAATCGTACCATCGGCCTCATTTTCCAATTCAATACCCGTTGTCTGGCTCAAACCGAACATCTTGGCATATTTTTCTATATTTAAAATACCCAAACCTTTTTGGCCTTGATAACCACCACCGATTTGATAAAAATACTCGTCAGATGATTGAGCAATCGCGTCCCGCATATCCACCCAACCATGAGCTTTCCAATCTTTAAAAATAGTTTTTTCTTTGGGATTGTACGGGTTAGGAATTTCCAATTGTCCAACCGAGAGAATCTGTTTATCCGGGCTGATGATATTTTCATTTAGAGCGCCGATGGCCACAATCGGCTTAAAAACCGAACCGGGAGCATAAAGCCCGCCCACGGCGCGATTCAAAAAGGGTGTATTCTTAGCCGTTAATAATTTACCAATCGCTACCTTATCAGAGCGACTGGTCATTAAATTGGAATCATATTCGGGATAGCTAACCAAAGCCAGCAATTCGCCTGTTCGGACATCCATGATTACCCCGGCACCACCGGAAAAACCGCGATCGTCAGCGACAGCTTTTACCACCTCAAACAATTTTGACTGCAATTTGGCATCAATTGATAAATTAATAGATTGTCCGCTTTGCGCCGGCTGTAAACTATAATCAGAAATAACATCACCACGTACATTAACTTCTTCAATCTTTACCCCCTTGGTACCAGTCAGTAGATTATTAAACTCGCTTTCGGCGCCGGCCCGCCCAATTTGTTCTTCATGGGTAATCGTATTCGTCGCGGATAATTCTTTATCCGTCGGTAAACCTAAATAGCCAAGCACATGGGAAAATCCCGATGAAGCAATATAAGTGCGAGCCGGATTATTCCACGCTAATTCTGTTTTATTGCGATCATAGATAATACCACGCGGTGGCATAATAATCGTATGGCGCAGGTTATTGCTGGAACTGCGCAGGGCATAATCGGCGCCCGAGATAACTTGCAAATAAGCAATCCGACCCAAGAAAGCTAAGCTGACAAATACAAAAAATAAGCCGGCCACGGTCAAAACCAACTTAGAAATCGGCCTTTCCAAGCGTCCTTCAAATTGATGATCGTCTAAAGACGGCAAGTTCCGATTGTCGAGGAAAATCTCATCAGGAGCTATATTATAATCTTTAATTTTGCGACGATTCATATTAGCGATAGAGACGAATAGTATCACGATAACCGGCGACTAGGAGAAATAAAATGATTAGAATAATTGTTTGGAAAAATGGCGAATGTAAAAAATTACCCGCTGACAAACCAAAGAGCACGTCATAGCCGAAACTAATCAACAATCCCTCCCAATAATCGCGGAAATAAATTATTCCGCCAGCTAAACACAATAATAGAAACCACCAGGGAGTAAGTGGAATCAGACAAATGACGATAAAAGAATATATAAATCTGAACATTATCTTTAACTGTCAGACAAAACGACAAAGCTTAACTCAAAAATATTGTAGGGACTGCGAAAAATTATTTTTTGGAATGGATTATTTTGATCTTGCTCGATTTTTGCCACATAACCAAGCAAGTAATGGCCAATAATAGAAGTATTAATCGGATCACCGACTTTGATTGATACACCGCGAGGCAAAGTCAGGGAAAAATTACCGCCACCCGAACCAATAGCAACACTGGGGGTACCGACCGCGCCAATCGTCACCGGCAAACTCACCCCAGCGGTGGAATATAATTCCACCCGACTGTAATGATTAAAAACGGCTTCAATCTGACCAAGCACCACACCGTCTTCCGCAAATACCAGCTGGCCAACTTTCAGTTTGGAATTTTCCGCTAAACCGATATCAATGATGATTTCATCATACGGCAAATTACCCGGCTTGACTAAGACCTTAGCCATAAACGGATTAGTCACCTGTTCAATCCCGGCTTTTATTCCTCGCAGTTGGCTATTTTCCGTTTGCAACTGCTGGATTTTTATCTGCGCCGTTGTTAATTCCCCTCGCTTAACCGCCAATTCTTCTTTGGCGGCCAATAATTCGTTCCGGCTTTTTAAAACATCAGAAAAACTGCCGTTAATTCGCCCCGTCAAAATCAAAAAAGGATAGGAAACGAAACTGAAAATATTAACGAACCACGCCCCGCCCCACAAAAAAAGAAAGATGGCTAAAATAGCCAGTAACGTTGGTTTTTTCCAGTTAGCTGGTTGATTTTTATAAAAAATAAATCCTTTATCTGGGTGGAAGATCATCTTCGTTATCAATTAAGATTTCCCGATAATCTTCAATTTTTTCCAGAATCACACCGGCCCCGCGGATAACCGCCGTATGCGGTTCGTCATCAATATGGATAGGCATCTGCAATTCCTTTTCCAATAATTCTTTCAAACCGCGAATTTGCGCACCACCACCAACCATTACGATACCACGACGCATTACATCCGACACCACTTCGGGTGGGGTAGTTTCCAGTACTTCTTTTATGGCATCTACCAACAGCGAAGTAGAGTGACTAATCGCCTCACGGATATCGGCATCGGTAATGACCACTTCGCGCGGTAATCCAGTCACTAAATCCCGACCGCGCACGGTCGCTTCACGCGCTTCACCGACATCCTTATAAACAGAGCCAATAGCCAATTTAACCTCTTCGGCCGTTTTTTCGCCTAATAAAATTTTGAATTCGTCGCGAATATAGGCAATAATATCCTGATTCATCTTATCGCCCGCTATCGGTAGATTTTTGGAACGAACAATGCCACCCAGAGAGACAACCGCGATATCTGTTGTTCCCCCGCCAATATCAATAACCATACTGCCAACCGGATCATGCACCGGTAAACGAATACCTAACGCCGCCGCCATCGGCACTTCCACAATATGAATGAAACTGGCGCCGGCATTATGAATCGCATCACGCACGGCCCGACGTTCAACATTAGTGATGCCGGTTGGCACAGAAACGATAACTTGAGAACGAAAAAATTTCTTGCCGGAAATTTCTCCCGCCCGCCGAATAAAATAGGAAATCATCTCTTCCGCGACTTCAAAATTGGAAATTACACTATTGACTAGCGGTTTGATTGCTTCAATATGCGCCGGCGTTCGTCCCACCATCAGTTTAGCTTCCGAACCGACGGCCACTACTCGGCCGGTTTTTTGATTAACCGCCACAATGGAAGGTTCGGTTAAAACCACCCCTAAACCCTTCACATAGATTAAAGTGTTAGAAGTACCCAAATCAATCCCGATGTCTGTCGAGAAAGCTCGATAAAACCGTTCAAACATAAGACTATTTTGCTAAAGCTGTTAAAAGTTCTCCTGCTGACAGATTTTTCACCTCGCCTGTCTTTCTATCCTTCCATTCAATCTTACCACTATCCAAAGTTTTTTGGCTAATTACTAGACGCGCGGGAATACCAATCAGATCGGCATCGGAAAACTTAGCGCCCGCCGAAGCATCGCGATCATCAATCAAAACTTCCAGACCGGCTTTTTCCAATTCGGCAACTAAATTATCAGCTGACTTTTTTACCGCTTCATTTTTCACATAATCAAGTGCCACGAGATGAACGTCAAACGGCGCAATATTAGTCGGCCAAACAATACCGGCTTCATCAGCTAGAGTTTCCACTACTGTCCCCATTAAGCGTCCTGGACCAATACCGTAACTGCCCATAATAACCGGTTTTTTGCTGCCATCTTCGTCCACGAAATTTAGTTCTAACGCTTCAGAAAATCTAGTGCCCAATTTGAAAATATTTCCCACTTCCACCGCTTTCACTTCTTCTAATTCAGCGCGTGACAATCCAAGGTCAGCCAAAACTTCATCATTGTAAACTTCCTTGTTAACCGCAATCTTTTTCGCGCGGGAGAGATAAATCGTATCTTCGCCGGACTCGCAGACTGTTTGGAATTCGTGGCTGTATTTAGCAAATGATCCGCCGGACGCAAAAGTCACAAAAGTCTGATCGCCCAAACCAGCGCGCGTGAAAATATTAATATACGCTTGTTTAGCTTGCTCGTAGAAAATATCCATTTCCGTTTGACTCTTATTGAAGGAATAGAGATCTTTCATCAGGAATTCCCGCCCGCGCATAATCCCGCTTTTGGCGCGCTCTTCATTGCGAAATTTGGTCTGGAGCTGGAAAACGTAAATCGGCAAATCGCGATAAGAATTAATATGATTCTTCATTAAAAGCGCCAACGGTTCTTCGTGGGTAAAACCTAAACCAAGTTCCGCGCCTTCGCGCAATTTCGTCTTAAACCAATTGTCCACTTTCGCCTCATCCCAACGTCCACTCGCTTTCCACGGTTCCGGATTCTGCAATGCCGTCATAGATAATTCCACTCCGCCAATCGCGATCATTTCCTCGCGAATGATGTTATTTATTTTATTCAACACACGCAAACCGAGCGGCAGATAAGCATAGACGCCAGCCAGCTCCTTATTAATAAATCCCGCGCGGATTAATAATTTGGCGTTTTTGGCAACTTCATCTTTAGGGTCTTCCCGCCTAACCTTAGTAAATAGTTTAGATTGCAACATAGCGCAATAATACCGCAGAATCGGGTGCAGGTCAAAAAGGTGTTAGCTGGTAGCTGTTAGCTTTTAGGAAATTAAAACAAGTGCACAATATCGCGAAGTGTCAATACTAACATAAGGGAGATCAAAATAAAGAAACCGGCGGCGTTTAGGCCTTCGGCGATTTTTTGATTGATGGGACGGCGCGTAATTGCTTCAATCGCCAAAAATAAGATGCGTCCCCCATCCAGCGCGGGAAAGGGCATAAAATTGATGACTGCTAAGTTGAGAGAAATAACCGCGGTTAGATTCAGTAGATAAGACCAACCCAAAGACAAACTGGAGCCGACGACACTGATTAAGCCAATTGGGCCAGTTACCGACGATAGAACTTCGGTTTGGCCACGAAAGATACCGGCAACTAAGCCAATCAAAGCCAAGATAATGGACCAAATCACCAAACCAGTCAGTTTCAAACCTTCCCAGATCGCCACATACCAAGGCAGTTTTAAAATACCGACTTCGGTCATGGAAATACCAAGCGCCGGAGTAGAACCGATGACCTCTGAACGCGGAATAATTTTTACTTCTTTAGCTTCCGTCTCGGTCGGCAAACTTAAATAACCAATAGTCATTGATTGATCTCCGTGCGCCGCCACGAATTGCTGGACTTCCGTAACAGATGGATTAGTTATTTTTTCTTTCCAATCGGCCAGATAGACGATTATTTCTCCCGCTTGAAGTTTAGCCTCCGCTGCTGGCGAATTAGGTAAAACTTCCGAAATTATCAGTTGTTGCTTATCTAAAGTATAGCCATCAGGCACACCATCACGCGTCGTCGGCATACCAAAACTCAAACCGAGAGATAAAATAAACCAGGCCAGTAAGATATTAAAAATGACACCAGCCGCCAAAACACCAGCCTGAACAAATCTATTTTTGCTCGCTAAACTACCGGAAGGAATCTGACCATCAATAATCGCGCAGGCTGGATTTCCGTCTTCACCTAAAATTTTGACAAACCCGCCAAAGGGAATCCAGTTGATGGAATATTCCGTCTCGCCGTATTTGAAACTCCACAGACGAGGCGGGAAACCAAAACCGAATTCCAGAACTTTCGCCCCGGCTTTTTTCGCCGCCAAAAAATGACCCAGTTCATGAGTCAAAACCAAGACTGCCAAAATGATAAAAAAAACAATAAAAGTCATTTTTTCAGTTAAAAATTAAAAGTGTCAAGTGTCAAATAAAAACTCAGACTATTCGCATTTCTACTCGAAACTTGAAACTCGACACTTGAAACTAATTCATAACTTCCCTCTTCTTCTTTTCCACTAGCATTTCAAATTCCGCCGTGCCGTCATCGATCATTTTCTGGATCTGGTCTTTCAATTGGAATTTCTCGTCTTCCGGAATCTCGCCGGCGCGTTCTTTGTCCTGCACTTCGTTCCAGACTTTTTCTCGCTCTTTACGCAGAGAAATTTTCGCCTCTTCCTGTTTTTCACTGACAATTTTAAGCATAGACTTACGCCGATCTTCGGTCAGATCGGGAAAAATCACCCGCACACCATTGTCGCCCGGCGCCGTGGACAAACCCAGATTAGCCGCCGCAATAGCGGATTCAATCGCTTTGATATTGCTTTTATCCCAAGGTGTCACCAGTAAGGATTTTGCCCCCTCTACGCCGATATTGGCGATGAACTTAATCGGTTGGCGCGAACCGTAGGATTCCACCGTCACGCCATCAAGCAAAGCCGGCGAAGCTTGGCCGGTGCGAATACTCGAAAACTCCCTGGATAGCCATTCTTTTACTTCCCCCACTTTGGTTTTTAACGGATTTAAATTGTAAGCCATATGAAATATAAGTTATTTACAGTTGATTTTATCATACCTTATCTAATCGGCACAATTTCCGCCAAATATTCTAAAATCATTCGCGCTGAGTGACCAGGCTGGGAGAGTTGTAGCAAACTTTTGGCCAGCGCCTCCCCCGCTTTCAAATCGCAAGGATTAGCAACCGGATTGGCCTTTTCCCAAAAAATCATTTCCAAATCGCGGGCAAAATCGATGATACAGCCAGAGCCTTCGTCTTCCGCCTGCTTGAGGAGTTTCCTTGTCAAATCAAATCTGGGCGCAACATCAGCCGAAAGCCAAGCTTCCGCCTTCTCCCGACCAGCTTTTGAGACAATCGTGGCTGGTAAAGTGATAACCTGACTGCGCGACAGGATAGTTGGCAAGAAAATCGTCGGTTGCCTAATGGCCAGGAAAAAATAGGTATCGGCTACTGGCTCTTCCAAGACCTTGAGCAAGGCATTCTGCGCCGGCAAAGTGATGTTGTCTATCAATAAAATAAAAATCTTAACCGGATATTTGACTGGTCGGACTGTCTCGCGGGCAATCAATTCCCGACTATCTTCGATACCAAATGACGAGTAGCGCTTCTGCCACAAATCAGGATTACTGGTGGAAACAAAATCCGCGCCAAAGCGGTCCGTCAGAAAAAACTTGATGGCCGATTCCGCTGCCGCCAAATCGCCAACTACAACCAAACAATGAGGCCAGTTTTTTGATAAAGTTTTAGATAGAAAGTCCATAATCTTTTTTGTTTGTCATTCCCGCGCAGGCGGGAATCTAGACCTAATTTAAAATTCTGGATTCCCGCTTCCGCGGGAATGACACGGGTACAAAAAATTACTGCTTGGTAATTATGCTCTTCTTATAAGCATCCAAGTGATTGAGCGCGATACCGGTACCCTTAGCGACACAGAAAATCGCTTCATCCGCTAAAATCGCTTTGACACCCGTCCGCCGAAAAACCAATTCCGGAAAATTGCGCAATTGCGATGAACCGCCTGTCATCACAATCCCCTGATCAATAATATCCGATGACAATTCCGGTGGCGTATCTTGAAACACTGTCTTGATTGCCTTGATTACTTCGCGCAATTCGTTATCAATTGCCTTAACAATCTCATTCGTTTTTACTTCCACCGACCGCGGTAAGCCAGTCATAAAATCACGCCCCTTAATGACATAGGATAGTTCATCTTCAATCGGTACCGCGCTACCAATGGCAATTTTCACTTCTTCCGCCGTTCTATCGCCAATCCCCAAATTAAAAGTTTTTTTGATATAGTCGGCAATCGCTTGATCGATTTTGTTGCCCGCGTGTTTGACCGAAGTAGATGATACGATGCCACCCAAAGAAATTACTGCCACATCCGTTGTGCCACCACCAATATCCACCACCATATAACCACGCGGTTCGTAAATCGGAATACCCGCACCAATCGCCGCCAGAATCGGTTCCTTCACCACATAGGCATTACGCGCACCGGCTTTCATTGCCGCTTCAATTACCGCCCGCCGTTCGGTGGATGTCACCCCGGCTGGCACACTAACCATTACATCTGGCTTAATAATATTCCAGGACCCGAGCGCTTTACCGATAAAATATTTCAGCATTGCTTCGGTAATCCGATAATCAGCAATCACACCGTCTTTCATTGGTTTATAAGCGATGATATTGTCCGGGGTCTTACCCACCATCGCTTTGGCATCAGCGCCCACCGCCACCACCCGATTATCCAATTCTGACACAGCAACAACCGATGGCTCGTTCAAGACGATCCCTTTGCCGGGCACAAAAACTAAGGTATTGGCCGTACCCAGGTCAATACCCAATTTAGTAATGAAAAAACTCATATTTTAAGAGGTTCGCTGGATATTCACGCCCACTTGACGCAAGCGTTCATCTAATCTCTCGTAACCTCGATCGATATAGTAGACATTATGGACTATCGTTTGCCCGCGCGCAATGATACCCGCCATAACATAGGCTAAGCCAGCACGCAAGTCCGGGCTCTCTACCTCCCGACCGTCTAACGGTGTCGGACCATCAATAAAGGCGCGATGAGAGTCAACTATCCGCGCTTTAGCACCCATTCGAGTCACTGCTTCTAAATAGTTTAGGCGATTTTCCCAAATTGTTTCAAAAATAAAACTTTGACCGGTCGCTTGCGTCAGAAAAATAGCCATTGGCGCCTGCAGATCAGTCGGAAAACCCGGATACTCGTGCGTCTTGATTTCTAACGGCAAAAAAGTTTTTTTCTCATTACCGAAGATGCGGACAAAATCTTCCCCTACTTCCAAATTGACACCGGACTGCTTTAGCGCGTAAATAAGCGCTGATAAATGTTTCGGTTCACAATTCGCAATAGTTAAATCCTTAGCGGCAAGTGCTCCAAGAATAATAAAACTGCCCGCTTCTATTCGGTCCGGCATGGTAACATATTTTTTGTCCGCCCCGGACAAAAGTTCTCCGCCTTCAATTATAATTGTCGGCGTACCCAAACCGCTTATGTTCGCCCCGCAAGAAATCAGGAATTCGCCCAAGCTCTGGATTTCCGGTTCCATCGCGCAATTTTCCAATACCGTTTTTCCTTCCGCTAAAACACCGGCCAGCATGAAAGTTTCCGTATTAGTCACACTCTGCACACGAAAGAAAATATTCGCCCCGCGCAATTTTTTACCACTAGCGCGCACTTTATACATTCCATCTTCTTCCGTTACGGTCGCCCCCATCAAAGCAAAATTATCTAAAAATAAATCAATCGGTCTTTTGCCGATAACACAGCCACCCGGGTGCGGGAAACTCACTTCGCCAAACCGTGCCAAGAGTGGACCAGCAATAACAATAGAGGCACGCAGTTTCTTGGAAATTTCCGGCGAGATGACAGAACTTTTAATATTGTTCGTCAATAATTTATAAGCTTTATCTCCTTCTTTGGTCACACCCACACCCAAGTCTTGCAAGATTTCCAGTGTCCGCGCCACATCCTCAATATCAGGCACCGCAACCAGATTTATTTCATCTTTGAAAAGAATAGAACTCGCCAAAACTTTTAGCACCGCATTTTTCGCCCCACCTACAGCGATTTTCCCGGACAATGTCCGTTCTCCGCCCAGACCTTCAATGACTAGTGTTTCTTTATTATCCATAATAAATTATAAGCCAAAAGTTAAAAGCTAGAAGTAAAATACAAATACAAGCAATAAACAGCCAGATTATAGCGGTTTTTAGTCAGTTTTACAAACGAAAAAAAGAGCCCCCATAGCCAGTGGCGTATGGGGGAACTCAAGGGTTGTCGGCTGACAGATCAAGCAGAACCACCCGTCACCAAAACCTTCAATTGCTCATCTCTGGTCAATTTAGGTGGAGGAATGGAACCGGCCATATCAGCAAGCCAATCACCAGCACCATCTTCGGAAGAATCAAGTGCTGATTCTGCAGAATCCGTCTTATTGGCGGAAGCGGTTTTGGTCGCTAAGAAACTCTGTAGCGACAACGGCGAAACAGATACCAACTGCTCCCGCAACAACACGGATAAGTTGATGTACCATTCGAACTGTTCGACGGTAAGCTTTCCTTCTTTTGCCAATTGCGAGAACTTTTCTATCTGCCTCTGAGTGGTATCTTTGGGAAACCACGAGCTGGAACAAGGGCAATCCATTTTAATACACCCCCTTCTCTGGATTTTGTCTTAAGCACAAAAACATCTGGTTTAAGACTACTGCTTTTTGTGGCTAACGTCAAATTATTTACCACCTGAAGAAATCATCTGGACAATGCGAATAATCGCCAGTTCCAGTGGTAAATGTGGCGCGTAGGCGCGGGAGACTTGGTCATAGATAGCCAGTAACTCTTTCAGAATAGCCGGCAAAAATCCCGCTTGTTCATGACGAGATAATTCTTCTAGGCGCGCAAATTTATCCTCGCCGGCTTCCTCTTTCAGACTCATTTTCATTTCCGGCGCGAAACGCAGCAACATCGCCAAACGTAAATCGGACATCACCAATTTCAGGAAAAATTTAACATCCTTTCCCTCCTCCACCACTTTAGAAATAACGGTCAGCGCCAAATCGGTTTTACGGTGAAGAAGCGCAATAATCAGATCAAAGACATATTGTTCCTTGGGAATACCAGTAATCGCCTCTATCTCTTCCGCCGAAATCACTTTATCAACCGAGATACTAATGACTTTTTGCAGAATACCTAAAGTATCGCGAAACGAACCGTCACCTAATAGGGCAATCAGATTAGCTGACGCACTATCAATGGTTAGACTTTCTTTCTTTGCCGTCCGCTCCACCATCTTTTTCAAAATCTCTACTGTCGGTTTCTTAAACGTGAAATGCTGACAGCGCGAGACAATCGTCTCTGGTAATTTATCCAACTCCGTCGTCGCCAAAATAAAAATCACGTGCGCCGGCGGTTCTTCTAAGGTTTTAAGCAAAGCATTGAACGCTTCCGGCGTCAGCATATGCACTTCATCAATAATATAGACTTTGTATTTTGATTCAAATGGCAGAGATCGCACACCCTCACGCAATTCGCGGATTTCATTGATCCCCCGACTGGACGCGCCATCTATTTCATATAAATCGTTCGGTGTCGTTCCAACCGCTTGTGCTAAAATCCGCGCCACACTCGTCTTGCCCGTACCACGCGAACCGCAAAAAAGATAAGCATGAGCGATATTACCCTGTTTAATCGCCCCTTCCAAAACAGCTACGATATGATCTTGGCCGATGACTTCCGACCATTTGGCCGGCCGATAGCGACGATATAAGACTAAGTCTGACATGAAATTAGTATACCAAAAAGAAAGAGGCCGGGGAAATGTTCTTCCCAGGCCTCTATATGTAATGACAGATCAATTCGTTCAGGGTTTGAGCATGTCCGCCAGAATCGCCATACGAACAGGAACGCCATTCCCCGCTTGCTCAAAGTACTTAGCGCAAGGAAGAGGATCGAGATCAGTCTTGATCTCATCCACCCGCGGAAGCGGATGCATGATGATCGCGCCCGATTTCAGTGTAGCAGCGAAGGCGGCATCGGCGATGTATTTCCCACGTGCCAGTTCATAATCCTCCACCCGATCACCGAAACGTTCCTTCTGGATTCTGGTCCAGTAGAACACATCTGTTTCGCCGACGATTTGCGAGATATCGGGCTGATCCGCAAAGCAAACGCCGTGCTCGGTCAGATGTTTCTTGATGTCATCTTTCATCGCCACCACATCCGGCGCGACGAAATAGACTTTATTGACCTTGAACCGAGACAGCATGTGGCAGAGCGAACGGACAGTGCGTCCATTAGCCAGATCGCCGACCATGGCGATAGTCAGGCCGTCGATCTGGCCGAAACATTTCTGGATCGTGTAGAGATCGAGCAGAGCTTGGGTCGGATGCTGACCGACTCCATCGCCGGCATTGATAATCGGTACCGGACTGACGCGCGCCGCCTTCAAGACAGCGCCTGTTTCGTGATGGCGAATGATGATTGCTTTGGCGTATTTGCCGATCACGCGCACCGTGTCTTCAATTGTTTCACCCTTAGCCGCCGAAGAAAACTCCTTGGCATTCTCCGTCGAAATCACCCGGCCGCCCAACTGCATGATGGCCGTTTCAAACGACAAGCGCGTTCTCGTTGACGGCTCATAAAAGAGTGTAGCGATGATGCGTCGCCTCAGTAGATCGCAGCCATCCATACTAACCGAAATTCCTTCCATCTCTTTGGCTTGAGCAAACAGCCGTTCCAAAGTAAAACGGTCAAACTGTTGCGCCGCCACCAAATGATTCGGGTACGGCGGGTAGTCATGTATTGACGACATAATCTCTTCCCCCTTGTTTTCAAAATATCTTGCCTTTCTGACTGTAATGCTAGCTTTTTCCTGCCTTTTGTCAATTTTTAAGATATAGGGAGATTATATCCCCTACTTCCTTGGATGATTCGGCAGTCATCAATTTTTCGCGCAAGGCGGGCGCGCCGGGCCAACCTTTGATGTAAGCTTTGAAATGCTTCTTCATTACCGCAAAATTCTTGGTATGTCCGCCGAATAATTTTTTATTGGTTGCTGTCCCCCCATACAATTTTTCAAACAGTTTAATTTGTTCTACTAAAACAGCTAATTTTTCTTTGAGCGAAATATCAGTCTGGCCAGAAAATAGCCACGGATTACCGAAAGCTCCCCGACCTATCATCACTCCGGCTAAGCCATATTTTTCCGCTTTCTCACGCGCCTCCGCTAGGGTCATCACATCGCCGTTGATCACGAGAGGGACATCATTTTCTTTCGCCATTTTCACTATTTTCGGCACTAGCTCCCAATGTGCCGGAACTTTGGACAGCTCTTTGGTTGTCCGCACATGGACAGTAAGCAAATCCGGTTTCGCCGATAAAATCGCGCCCAACCAATCAGTCATTTCATCCGTTTTGGAATAACCCAAGCGTGTCTTAACCGAAACGGGCAAACCTTTGGCTCCCGCTTTTGTCGCTTCGATTATTTTCTTCGCTAAATCTGGTTTCCTGATCAAAGCCGAACCAGCGCCTTGCTTAATAATCGTCCGATCGGGACAGCCCATATTTATATCAATACCATCAAAACCCAAATCCGCGATAACAGTTGCTGCCACGCGGAACTTCTCCGGATCAGCGCCGAACACTTGCGCTACAATCGGATGTTCGTTTGGCTGAAAATATAATTCACGCACAACCTTCGCCCACCCTTTCTCGCTAGTCAAACCATCGACCGAGACGAATTCAGTAAAGAGCACGTCCGGCTTTCCGTAACGCGCGAACATCTGCCGGAACGCTTCATCTGTCACGTCATACATTGGCGCTAGGATGAAGAATGGTTTAGGTAATTTTAGCCAAAAGCTATCCATACGATTTTCATTTTAACAAAAAAAGACAATATAAAATATCTACTACACAATATTACCGACCGGTAATATTGTGTAGTAGATTGGTAAAAATTAAAAAAGATGACCGGACGGCTCGGTAAGGAGCGGTCCGGTCGGGACAAACGGAAAGGCGTTTAGCTTCAGATGACTTTTTTGACTGCTAACGCAAGTTTTTCTCTGGTGTGCCGGAGTATCATCGCATTGACAACTTTCCGGCGCGAGCGAGACCAGGGTTCCGTATTTTCATGAACCACATGCAAGTCTACCATAGTCTGACAGAGAGATATCCACTTTTCAGCAGCTTTAAGCTCCAGATCAGAACCATGGACGGTATCATAATACAATTCCGTTATTGCCCCAATCGTTCTAGCGTTGGCAATGTCGGCAGCCAACTCGCTATCATCCATAGCCAGGACTTCAGCCGATTGGGTTCTTCCACCCCTTCGTACCGCTTCCTGCATCATCTTGATAACGGTCGGCAACTCACCACCCATCGCCCACCCAAGCTCGTCTTCCTCCACTCCAAGTTCGATCGCCATTTCCGGCAGATCAGTATTTTTCTCCTGAGATCCGGCTAAATCCGAGCCATCCATATTGTTCGCCTCCTTTCCTGTTTGATTTGTTAGACCAGTTTTTCTGCCAAGACTATGACATTTCTGGGCCTTAAATGCAAGGGAAAGGCAATTAAAAATTGAGAATTAATAATTAAAAATTAAATACAAAAAACAGATTGGGTTTAGTTCTAAATTTAATTATTAATTTTTAATTTATAATTATTAATTATTTTACGCTTACCCTATATTGTTTATCCAGTATCGTCTCCAGTTTTTCTACTTGAAAAATCTCTTTGCCTTTAAATGATATTTTAGCGGCTAAGCCGGTCATGGTATCAACGGAAAAATATTGGTCAAAAATAAAATTGCCTAAGCTATAAAAAATCACCCCACCACGATAATTTTCCATTTCTTGTACCACATGCGGATGTATACCAACCACTATCTTCGCCCCCGCCTCAACCACTTCATGGGCTAAAGTTTTCTGTCGTTGATTAGACTGTTTTTCATATTCTGTGCCAAAATGAAAAGAAACGATTAGCACATCGCATTTACCCGCCGCCTGTTTTATTATTTCCGTTCGGCGATTATTACTGGCTGACAAAATACCAGCCGTGCTAGTTCCCGCCAAAAGCCAATTTGGTCCAACATCAGAAAAAGACAAGAAACCGAACTTCACGCCATTTTTTTCCATAATCTTCGGTTCCATCGCTATATCTTTACTGGAACCACCGCCAATCAAAGTAATTGATGAATTACTAAATTGGCTTAGGGTGTCGGCAAACGCTTGAGCGCCCCAATCACCGGCGTGATTATTCGCCACGGACAAAATATCAAAACCTTGATTTCTTAATACCGGTATGACCGCCGGATCCATGCGAAAAGAATAAGCGCTACCGACATTTTTTCCCTTATCCGATACCGGTCCTTCCAAATTACCCATTAAAATATCAGCTTCTTTGATTTTGGCGATATCGGTAAATAGCCAATTATAATCTCCAACACCATTTTTTATTACCGACTGTTTCACTCCGCGATCCAACATAATATCGCCCACAAAAGCCAAGGTGGTAATAGCATCGTCTGGCGATAAATTTGAGCTGACCGGCAGGACAGCCGTTGGTTGTTCTGGTTTTTGGTTTATTTGATCATTTAGTTGATATTGAAAATTATTCCTTACCTCGGCTGACAATTTTTTCAAATCGTCACTGGCATTTTGACTGCCCAGAACTGTAATAACAATCCGCCTGGCAATCTTGCCCGATTCCTCTTTTTTGATAATCAACACTCCGGCTTCATTATCATCATCAATTCGCCCAATCAATCCACCCAGAAAACCGGGAGTATCCAAAAGATTGCTTTGATTAAGCCATTCATGCCAACCCACTTTATACTTAGCCAAGGCGGTTAATTGGAAAATAAAATTTTTATACAAATAAATATGCCTGGTCAGCTTGAACAAATCAGTGACCGTTGAGACATTATCATAGGCTTGCCCGGCCGGATCAGTAAAAACCGTGTCGTCTAAACCAATCGCCACGGCCCGCTTATTCATTTTGGAGATAAAATAATCTCGGCCGATAATTTTTGCGACATTGGTCGCCGCGACTTGGTTATCGCCAAAAAGCAACGGATAAAGCAAATCTTTAATCGTGAATTTTTCTCCGGGCAATAATAGAGTCGCCGAAGAAATCTCATCATTTTTCTGTAACTTTACTTGAGTTTGATTAAAAAAATTAATAGAATCCAAAACAACCAAAGATGACATTAAACGCGCCACACCATCAATAGGTAGAACACCTAAACGATTGTTGGCTGATAAAATCTCACCTGAATCCAAATCGGCAATCAAATAAGCGGTCGCCGAAACAGCTGGCAATTCCGCTGTTTCCTGACGCTGGTAATGGCCTAAATTTTTCTGTTGTTCGTTATTATCAAAAATAAAAACGGACGTGCCGATATCCGCCCAATCATATATCTGCTTGGCATCCGCCGTCGCTAATTTCAGACAACCACCGGAAAATTCAGCTGAGACCGGCCGGCCACCGGGATAATAAGTCCAACCATGGATAAAATAATTGCCATTAATCTGCATACTATACGGCATGTAAACTTGACCAATAGAAGAAAAATGATTGATTTCCTTGGTCTCCACTTTGAATAAGCCACGTGGCGTTTCCCACGCTGTCCCCGGACGACCAATAGTAATAATCGGATAAGCTGCTAGTCTCTGTCCATCCTGATAAAGACTTAATCTCTTAGCCGACAAATCGGCGCTAATGAATTTTCCCGTAGTTGGAATTTTTTCTCCGGCCAGATCCAGATAAGTTATTTTTTTAATCGTCGTGGTAGCGCCGGCTTCACTTTGATGATAAAAAACTTTTGAGGCCAACGTCAAAGAAAAATTTTTGGTCAAATCGCCAAAACCATCAAGCGCCAAAAAAGACAAACCGGCGCCGAGGCTTAGCGGTAAAAAAATAAAAAATAGATATTTAAAAACAGTAAATGGCCTCATCATATCCCCTGGTGTATCACGAGATTAAATTGATCAATCTGTCCGGTTACCGGTTGGGTAAATTCAACACTCATTCCCGCTTTCAATTCGCCAGCAATGATTTTATCAGCAATGGCTTGTTCAATCTTATCCTGGATATAACGATTCATCGGACGCGCGCCGAACATTTCATTAGCCCCTTCGCGACTGACTCGATCGGCCAAATAATCATTAACAACCAAATGAAAGCCTTTTGGTTCCAGACGCTTAGCTAATTTTTTCAACATCAAATCGGCAATTTGTTTCAGTTCGGTCGGGCCCAGTGGACGGAAAATAACAATTTCATCAAAACGATTGAGCAATTCCGGCTTATAATCGCCTTGATTGACTACTAAATTGATAATTTCATCTTTCTGCTCAGCGGGATCTTGGCCGGCTTTCAACAAATCCCAAATTTTAGCCGCGCCCGCATTGGAAGTAGCGATGAAAATAAGATTGCGCGCGTTCACCCGCTTGCCATTCATATCGGAAAAGAAGCCTTCATCCAGAACTTGTAAAAAGAGATTCATAACGTCCTTATGGGCTTTTTCAAACTCATCAAGCAGTAAAACACCAAAAACATTTTGACGGATAAGATTAGTCAAAGTGCCGGGTTTGTCATTACTAAAAGAACCAATCAATCTTTCCAGCGATCCTTCATCCTGGTATTCCGTCATATCTAAACGCATCAGTTTGTTTTCCTCGCCAAAATAAGCCGCCGTCAAAGCTTTAGCGGTTTCCGTTTTACCCACACCAGTCGGACCCAAGAATAAAAAGGAACCGAGCGGACGACTCTGATTCTGTACCCCCGCCCGCGCCCGTTTTAAAGCGCTCGCCACCGCCAGTACTGCCTGTTTTTGGCCGATAACCCGTTTTTGCAGTATTTTGTCCAAATTGAGCAAAGTCTCTTTTTCCGTTTCCTTTATCTCTCCAGTCGGGATATTGGTTTTAGCGGAAACATAATCATCTACTTCCTTAATTCCCACCACGATCTTGCCCTTTTGCTTTAAAATCCAGGGCACAATTTCCGCGATTAAACTTTTAGATTTTTCTACCAGGTCACCGTTAGTCAAATAAGCATCGGCATTTTTGACAATCTGTCTTAAGGCCTGATAAGAAAAACTTATTCCCGACTGTTTCTCCAAATCATCAACATTAGACAGGATAACGGCAATGGTTTCCTCAGCCGTTAATTCCGAAATTTGCACTTTTTCAAAGCGTGTCATTACTTCACTCCGGCTTTCTAAAATGCGATGGAATTTATCGGTATCAACCGCGGCAATCACTTGTAAACGCGATGATAATAAATACGGATCAAGCAAACCGAAAACTTGCGATTGCAAACTGGCCGCCCCTTGAATAAAATTGGCAAAATCTTTAAAAACTAAAATAACATCACCGGCGGCGACCGCCTCATCTAAAATCTTTATCACTTCCCGTTCAAAATCCGCGCGGGCCTTAAAACCAGCTAAGAATAAACTGGAATCAAAGAGTAAAACACGCTTATGTTCCAATTGCGGTAAAATAGTTCCACGCTTAATTTCCTTCGCTAACGCCCAAAGTGTATCCAATCGCATCGATTCGCTCTCCCCAATCAATAACACATTAGCTTCTGAAGCCCGAGACAAAATATTTTCTATTTTTGCCGCTTCCGCCCGCCGAAAAGATACTTCGTATGGAGAATATTGCGCCGCCGGCTGTTCCAATAAATCCAAACTATAGAGATCCAAATGAGGGGTCAAACCATAAGACCAACTACGCCCGAGCGAACCAATACGCGCCAGATTTTCCCGACGCCAAAAACGATCATGCAATTCATCATTCTCAATACCTTTCACCACCCAATCAACCACTTGCAAAAATTCTGTTTCGCCAATACCTACTGAATAAAGCCAGCGGGAAAATTCCTCGTTTTCTCGATACAGGGCGTCGGCCAATTCGCGAAGGAAAATAACCCGTTCGGCGCTTAAGGTTAAAGATAATTGACCGGCCGGGCAAGTTTTTAAGAAATCGGTGATTTTTTCCGCCGTCAAACCGCAACGATGCAAAATAGTCTGCCCAGTCGCCGATAAAATGAATCCGCGCAACCAATTTTCCTTCGGCGCACTATATAAAATCCGACCAACCGTAAAAGTATAGAGATCTTTGCCGCGGTATTGATTATTAACAATATTTTCAAAATAGTAAGCCGAACGCAGATAAGTACGAAACATAAACATAATAATCAATAAACCTAAAACAAAACACAACAAGCTCAATAACTTAAACCAAAGCTGATGATTCCAATACGACACATCGGCCAGATTCAATTTGTTTAAAATCATTGATCCAACCAAAGAAACAATAATAAATGCCAAAAACAGCGATTCCAAAAAACCAATTAAACGATTAAGCGTTTTAATTGATAGCCAGTGTTCCAGAACGATAACTGGATAGATTTTACTTTTAGTAATGTCGTAACGAGTAATAGCCATAGTTTAAGCAAATAAAAGTTTCCAAGATAAAATAAACAAAAACAAAAGCCAGAACGGCAAAGCTAACCAGATTGCAAAAATCAACACAAAAATGATAATACTGGCCACAAGAGAGATTAGACCAGCCACAATCATCAGCAAACGAAATAAGATTCCGACCAAGCGCATTAGGGTGTTTACTACCACGGCCGCAAAAAATCCCTCCCAATTGAAATGATCGGGATAACCTTCACCCAAACGTCGCCACGGTAAAGCTAGATTTAATAACAAATGCTTGATGGAAAAAAAGTCCAGAAGCCAAGCGAAAATCCCGGCGTAATTTCTTGCCAAATCAGCCAGCGCAATCGTGTAGTGCCACCAAAAATAATAAACTAAAGTAGAGGTTAAACCCATAACGCTCTCATTATATAATATCGCGTTCGAAACCAACAGCCACCACTGTTAACAATGGTTATTTGAACTCATAGAAAACTTTCTGCCCATAGCGTAAATCAATTCTGTATATTTTACCATCGCTATCTTGAAAATCCTTTTTGAAGGACGAGCTGTTTAAGACCGAAAAGAGATTACTGGCCAATTCGTCAGCTGACAATTCATAATTAAAATAAATCGCCCAAGTAGAAGAGGTGGAACTACTATTGGTTTGGTCAATAATCAAGGCAGCGTAATTGCTTTCGTCAAGCAGGGTAATATTTTTCAGGCGATAATGGTTATTACCGGTCTGAAAAAAAACTTTCGGCAAATTATCCGCCAATCTGACTACCTGCTGATATTTTGACAATGGCAGAGGTTGGTCTCCTAATGGCCGTTCCGGCAACAAACCATCCAATTCAACAAAAATATTATCCGAAAAATAAGGCGCTTCAGCAAAGACAACTCCTTTTTCGTCGGCAAAAAAACATTGACGCCAATCTGTTATCGCCGAAGTACTTGAACTGACTTCCGACACCAACTTATCGTAACTATCACACCAAACCGTTCTAACATCCCTTTCGGTGATATGAACAGAAAGTCTGTTCCAGCTATTCAAATTGACTTCCACGCCGGATAGACGAGGAAAATTGGCCAGTAAACCTTGAATTAAATGGCGTTTCGGATAAAGAAAGATATTGCGTTTGGAAAAAACCCAAAGGTAATTACCCGAAAGCTCCTGATTAATCCAATCTTGCAAATCATCTTCCGCTAAAACTTCATAACCGGAAACTTCTATCTCTTTTATTTCAAAATTCGAACTATAAAATGCATAAATAATACCGCCAACGATAATCAAAAAAACAACAACAAGTAAGATAATCTTGCCGATAGTTTTCTTTTTCTTCAATTCCGTCGAACGCTTAAGGACCTCCCGCGCCGGTTTATAAGTTTTGGCTGTCATAAAAAAGAAATTAAAAATTGAGAATTAAAAATCGACAAGTAATCTTGTCATCCCGGGCTTGACCCGGGATCCAGTGATTGAATCCTGGATTCCCTCCTGCGCGGGAATGACAAAAAATGCTTTCATTCTTAATTTTAAATTATTAATTACTTAATAGTATCTTGGCCAAAATAAGGTCGTAAAACTTCCGGCACAGTAATGGAACCATCGGCATTTTGAAAGTTCTCAATCAGAGGCACTAAAATTCGTGGCGAAGCCAGAGCGGTGCCATTTAGCGAATGAGCAAAATGCATCTTGCCATTTTCATCCTTATAACGCAGATTCAAGCGACGAGTTTGGAAATCATGAAAATAAGAAATAGAATGAGTTTCGCGATACTTACCCTCGGTCGGCACCCAGGCTTCAATGTCATATTTCTTTACCTGTCCCTGCCCCATATCGCCGGTACAGTTAATCACCACCCGATAAGGCAAACCTAAACCTTGCATAATTTTTTCGGCATTCTCGCGCAGTTTTTCATGCCACTTGACCGATTCCTCGTGACTGGCTTCACATAAAATTACCTGTTCCACTTTGTAAAATTCGTGCAAACGAATCAGTCCGCGCGTATCTTTGCCATGCGCACCCGCTTCACGTCGGTAACACGGCGAAAAAGACACCCAAAGTTTCGGCAAGTCTTTTTTCTCCAAAGTTTCGCCCATCAGATAGCCCATCGTCCCCACTTCGGCCGTTCCGGCCAGAAAATCCCCATCTTGTGTTTTATACAAATCCTCCTCCCCTTGTGGCAGATAACCGGTACCGAAAAAAGATTCCGGACGAACTAAAGACGGCGCGAGCAGTGGTTGAAAACCATCCTTAGCCAACATATCCAAAGCATATTGCCACAAAGCGAACGATAAACGAACCGCATCGCCTTTCAAGAAATAACCGCGGAAACCGGACACTTTTGCTCCTCGTTCCAGATCCACCATATCGTGCGCCAACATCAAATCAATGTGGCTTTTAGGAATAAAATCAAATTTGGTTTTTTCGCCCGATACGGTATATTCGGCGTTCTCGCTATCATCCTTCCCTTCCGGCACCGACATATCGGGAATGTTCGGCACACGCACCATCAACGTTTGCCACTTCTTTATGATTTCTTTCAATTTTTCCTCGTCAGCCTGCAAATCATCTTTGACTAAGCGCATTTCATGAATCATGCGATCTTTAGCCGCCGGATCGGTCATCTTAGCAATCAAATCGCTGACTTCATTTTGACGCTGACGCGTCGCTTCCACTTTCTGCAGTTGACGCAAGCGCTCATCATCAAGCGCCAACAAATCATCCACGGAAAAATTAATCAGCTTTTTGCGCGCCGCTTCGGCAATCAGATCCTTGTTTTCTCTAATGAATTTGATGTCTAACATAGTTCTTATACTATAGCAAAAGCCAAGAAAAATGAAAATGGTGGACAAAGTAGCTTTCAGGTTTCAGCTGTCAGCTTTCAGGTAATAAAAACAAGATTGATTCCTGATTAAATCCGTATTTTTCTGAAAGCTGAAACCTGACAGCTGAAAGCTTTTATCCAGATTTTTTCTCGCTATGGTAAAATATAATTACAATAATGATTGACATCCAAAAGCTCACGCCCAAAGATTTCCCTCCATGCTTGCGCGAAATACCGCAAGCGCCAAAATATTTGTATGCGCGCGGTAAAATACCAAATTGGGACGAGCATATTTTTCTCTCCGTCGTCGGCTCGCGCAAGTTCTCCGCTTACGGCCGATCCGCTTGTGCCGAATTGATTGCGGGACTGGCCGGCTACCCCATCGTTATCGTTTCCGGACTCGCTATTGGTATTGATAGTATCGCGCACGAATCAGCGCTCAAAGCCGGTTTGCTCACGCTCGCCGTTCCCGGCTCTGGTCTCAATCCGGCTGTGCTTTACCCCAGCCAAAATCGCCGGCTGGCCGAAAAAATCTTGGAAGCAGATGGCGCGCTCCTATCCGAATCCGAACCGGACGAACGCGCTACCGTTTGGAGCTTTCCCCGCCGAAACCGCATTATGGCCGGACTATCCCAAGCTGTACTATTAATTGAAGCAACGGAGAAATCCGGTACCTTGATTACCGCTCGCTTGGCACTGGATTACAATCGCGATGTCTTAGTCGTCCCCGGCTCGATTTTTTCACCCTCGTCTATTGGTACTAACAAGCTCATCACCCAAGGCGCCACGCCGGTTTTGGACAGCGCCGATATCCTGCGCGCGCTTCATTTGGAAGTAGAAGACGACAAAAAACAAGAATCGCTTTTCGCCGACCTGTCGCCGGAAGAAAAGAAAATTGTGGAAATTTTGCAAACGGAACCGCTTCCGCGCGATGAACTTTTGCGGGTCGCCAAATTTTCCGCCAGCACCGGTAATTCCCTTTTAATGGTTTTGGAAATAAAGGGAGTAATCAAAGAAATCGGCGGAGAAATTTGTTTGTGTTAAAGAAAAAAAATAGCGAGCGAATTTTGACTTAAAACTTGTTTCATACTATATTTAGTTTTCTTCATGGCCTCTTCCAAAAATAAAATAAAATTACTCATTGTGGAATCGCCGGCAAAAGCGAAGACCATCAGTAAGTATTTAAATAATGAATACACGGTCCGCGCTTCGGTCGGGCATATTCGCGATTTGCCTAAATCGGCAAAAAACGCCATTGATATTAAGGGTGGTTTTATTCCTCACTATGTTATTTCACCCGGCAAAGAAACCGTGGTGGCGGAATTGAAAAAATTATCGGAACAAGCCAGCGAAACACTGCTCGCCACTGACCCCGATCGCGAAGGTGAAGCCATTGCCTGGCACATCAAAGAAGCGATTGGTCTGAAAAATCCCCACCGGGTAGCTTTTAATGAAATTACGCAAGAGGCCGTCCAAGAAGCGATTAAACATCCGCGTAAAATTGATGAAGACTTACGCCAAGCGCAAGAAGCCCGGCGCGTCCTTGACCGTTTGTTCGGCTATGAATTATCCGGTCTGATTTGGAAAAAATTGCGTTACGGTTTATCCGCCGGCCGTGTCCAATCTCCTGCCCTGCGTTTGGTCGTCGAACGCGAAAAAGAGATCCGTGTTTTTGTGCCGGAAAAATTCTGGGTAATTACCGCCGAGATGAGCGATGCTAAAAAAAATCTGATTCCTTTTGAATGTAAAACTAAACCGGCCACGGCCGCGGACGCTGATAAAATAGTTGAGTTAGCCAAAAAAGCTCATTGGACCGTCACTTTAGTGGAAGAAAAAGAAGCGCGTCGGGCGCCCCGCCCGCCCTTCACGACCAGCACCCTCCAGCAAGCCGCCTCGAACCGCTTGGGTTATTCCCCGGCCGTTACTATGCGTTTAGCGCAGAAACTATATGAGGCCGGCCATATTTCCTATATGCGCACCGACAGCACGAACTTGAGCAGTCTAGCCATCAATGAAATAAATAATCTGGTCAAGAAAGAATATGGGGAAAAATATGCCCAAACGCGACAATACACAACCAAAAGCAAAAATGCTCAGGAAGCGCATGAAGCGATTAGACCGTCGCATATTGAAAAAACCCGAGTCAGTGCCAGCGCGCAAGAACAGCGTCTTTATGATTTAATCTGGGCCCGCGCCGTTGCCAGCCAGATGAGTGATGCTACAATACTTCGCACTCATGTGGAAACAAGTGCCAACACCAAAGATATACCGGATTTTGCCGCTAATGGCGCGCGCGTAATTTTTCCGGGCTGGCTCAAAGCTGATCCTAAATCCGCTAGTGAGGATGTTATTCTACCGGAACTTAAGCCGGAACAGAAATTAACTTTGGAAAAAATTACCTCCGTCGGCAAAGAAACCGAAGCGCCGGCGCGCTTTACTGAAGCCGGTTTGGTCAAAGAATTGGAAAAACGCGGGATCGGCCGACCGAGCACTTATGCCACTATCATCAAGACCATCATTGATCGCGGTTATGTGTTAAAAGAACAGCGTAATCTGCAACCGACCGAAACCGGCGAAGTAGTCAGTGATTTCTTGTCGCAATATTTTGCCAGTTATATCAGCGACGAATTCACCGCTGAAATGGAAAACGAACTGGATGACATCGCTTCCGGCGCCCGCAGTTATATCGCCACGCTGAAAGATTTTTACGGTCCATTTAAAAAAGACATAGACGCCAAAAAAGATATTCCCAAAATTAGCGATCTAGGCGAGGCGCCGACCGATATCAAATGTCCGACCTGTGGCGGAGCAATGATCATCAAGCTCTCGCGGGGTGGCAAGTTTTACAGCTGTAAGAAATATCCGGATTGCAAAGGCGCGCGCAAAATAGATGGTACCGAACTGGAGGGTCCGAAAGAAACCGGCGAGATGTGCCCAGACTGTCATGAAGGCAAACTAGTGGAACGTGACGGACGCTATGGGCGCTTTGTTGCCTGCAGTCGTTATCCGAAATGCAAGTTCATCAAAAAAGCCGAGAATGCCGATGGGACCAATCCCGGCGATACTGGCGTGAAATGTCCAATTTGTAACGAAGGTACAATGGTAGAAAAGCGCGGACGCTTCGGTATTTTCTACGGTTGTTCCAATTATCCGAAATGCAAGAATATCATCAAAGCCAAACCAACCGGCGCTATCTGCCAATACCCGCGCGAATATGGCCCCTGCGGACACCTGATGATGCAAGGAACGAAAAGAATACCCGAGCGTTGTAGCGACAAGAATTGCCCGAATAACCGACCAGATAAATTAGCTAAATAAAACGTTCCGCAGTCCTGATACTAACTTTGGCATTTTTGGCGTCAGACGAAGAATCGCCAGCGACAAGAAATATATGCTCATACTTTTTGGTGGTAAATAAAGCTCAAAATAGCAGTGACGCAATGCCAAAGTTTAGTATGGGAGAAGGGACTAAGCGCATACCAGAGAGATGTAGTGATAAGTTATATCCTAACCATAACCCACACAAGCTAACTGAGGTCAAGTAAATAAGAATTGTCATCCCGGCAAAAGCCGGGATTTTGTTAAAACACACATAAGATACCGTCCGGAGTTTATAAGTGACGTAGGGCGAGTAAAATGAAAAAGTATTTCTTTTTCATTTTAGAGCCGAGGAAACTTATATTGTATTTAGTTATATACTCGCTCGTCGGGTGCCGGTATGACATAAACGCAGATTGCTTCTCTTCGCTCGCAATGACTCCTATACAAGAAAATAGTAATTTTCTTGTATAGGAGCAGGCAACGCATTTGTATTTTCCTGAAAGCTGAAACCTGACAGCTGAAAGCTACCCCTATTGAGATTTTTGTGGCAAGATATACTCATGGCCAAGCTCGATCCGCAAGATATCGTTTCCTTGATGAAAAATCAGAGTGAAAACGATAAACAAATTATCGCCCGCGCTTTTGCTTTTGCCCAAAAAGCCCATGAAGGACAATACCGCAAATCGGGCGAACCTTATTTCATCCACCCTTACGAAGTGGCGGTTCTGCTCGCCAATTTCAATCTGGACGCCGAGACCATTGCCGCCGGGCTTCTGCACGATACGATAGAAGACACTGGCACCACCCTAGAAGATCTGGAAAAAAACTTTGGCAAAAAAATCGCCTTTATGGTGGATGGCGTAACCAAATTGGGCAAACTGAAATACAAAGGTTTGGCGCGCCACGCCGAAAGTCTGCGCAAACTTTTTGTCGCGATGGCGGAAGATATTCGCGTTATCGTTATCCGCCTGGCCGACCGTCTGCACAATGTCCGTACTCTGCAGTATGTGGAAAAAGACAAACAAAAACGCATCGCTTTGGAAACACTGGAAATCTATGCGCCACTGGCCAACCGTCTCGGTATGTGGAAATTGAAAGGTCTTTTGGAAGACGCCAGCTTTCCTTATGTCTATCCGAAAGAATACCAGCAAGTTATCGCTCTGCGCAAAACCAAAGGCAAGGAAACCATCAAACGGCTGGAAAAAATCTATCGCACTTTACAAAAAACTTTGTCCAAACGCGGTTTACCAACCGCCGTTATAGATTACCGCATCAAATATCTATACAGCTTATATACGAAGCTTAAGCGGAAGGATATGAACATTGATGAGATTTACGATATTTCCGCTTTGCGCGTTATCGTGGATTCCATTGAGCAATGTTACCAAGTATTAGGCATCATTCACGGCTTATGGCGACCAGTCCCGGGTAAACTGAAAGACTATATCACTAATCCAAAACCGAACGGCTACCAAAGTATCCATACGGCTGTTTTTACCGGCGAGGGCGGTATTGTGGAAATCCAAATCCGCACCAAAGCCATGCAACATGAAGCGGAATACGGTCTGGCTTCGCATGTTGTTTACGATGAGACTGGCAAACCGCAACAGGGAGGGAAAAATGAAAAACTCGCCAAGGGTATGAAATGGATTTTGGACCTGATTGAATGGCAGAAAGAAGTCCACGAATCGGAGGAATTCCTAACCGGACTAAAAACCGATTTCATTCACGATCGCATCTTCGTCTTCACCCCCAAGGGCGATGTGGTGGAACTATCCAAAGATTCCACTGTTTTAGACTTTGCCTACGCCATTCACTCAGCCATCGGCGATCGTGCCAGTGGCGCTTGGATGAACGGCAAATACGTCTCGCTTGACACTCCACTTATCAACAAAAGCACGGTAGATATTGAAACTAAAAAAACCAACCGGCCGAATGCTAAGTGGTTGGATTTTGTGAAAACTTCTCTTGCCAAACGGCATATCCGGAACGCTTTAGGTCTGAATCCGCCAAAAACAAAAAAGAAAAACTCTCAATCGGTTACAAGGAAAAATTCTTAACAAAATAGAGATCCTCATCCGGCTGGTCTTTACCTTCAGCGCCCGGTAAATCCGCATTGGGAAATTCTTTACCCTCCGTCTCCGCTGGAGTTTGAATAATAGAATCATTATCCATATTAGCGGTATTGTTGCCCGACATCAAACCGATAATCTTCTGTAGGTCATCGGCATTAAAAAAATCAATGGTAATCTTCCCGGCATTCTCATCGCGTTTTTCCACCTTGACGCGGGTGCCGTACTTTTCCGTCAATTGATTTTCAATATCAAGAATCGCCGGTTCAATCAAATGTTCTTTCTTGCGCACGCGGTCATAAGCGACCCGGCGCGCCAAAGATTCCGCTTCCCGCACGGTTAGACGCTTCAACATAATTTCCCGGAATAAAGTCACTTGTTCTTCCGGATAATCCGCCAACATCAATATCGGTTTGGTGTGGCCTTCGGCGATTTGGTGCGATACTACCGCATCCAGAACTTCCTGTGGCAAACCAAGAATGCGAATCGTATTGGAGACATATTCTCGGCTCTTGCCGATACGCTTGGCAATATCTATATGTTTAAGATTAAATTCGTTAGACAATTTGGAGAAAGCCATCGCTCTATCCACCGGATTTAGGTCCTCGCGCTGGAGGTTCTCAATAATGGCCATTTCCAATTTCAATTTGTCGGTATCTTCGGTATTGCGAATCATGGCCGGTACTTGAGCCAAACCGGCTAAACGCGATGCCCGCCAACGTCGTTCACCGGCGATTAATTCATATTCCACCGCCAAACCGCCATCTTCGCGTTCGCGTTCTTTCCTGGTTACCACTAAAGGCTGGAGCACGCCATATTGCCGGATGGAATCCGCCAGATCGCGTAAACGATCCTCGTTGAATTCTGTCCGGGGCTGTTGCGGATTAGGTTTGATTTTATCCACCTCAATCCAGAAGATGGAATCAACTGGTCGTTCTATTTTCTCCGATGACATATAATGGTAATTTTAGCACAAAAGAAAAAGGACTCAACCACCCACAGATGATTGGGCAAAAAAAGCGGCAAGCTTCCGGCGGATCCGTAGGGGAAATCCGCTGAAAAGCTTGCCGCTAAGACTGCCTTACCGACATAATTCACCGAACGGCATGTAGAGCTTTGAACCAGCCCCCTGTTCGGCAAACGACCTACAATGTCCTCCTTTCCGTCTGGTCAAATGTGACAGACTAATGAAAATGAATGAGCAACTCGCTATCTTATAAGATATTCTTTATTGAAACAAAGTCAACGAATAAGATTAGGCTTGAGCGGGACTTTTGACTTCCGGAGCGATAATTTGTTTTCGCACAACCAATAAGAAACTGGCGCCGATCAAAGACAGGATGGAAACAATAATAAACAACCACTGGAAACCAATAAAGAAAGCAATCGTACCGCCAATCGCGCCCGCCGCCGCGTTGGCTAAATCCAAAGACGTGTAGTACGCGCCCCATTCCAAATTGGAACGTTCGCGGTCTATATGCATCGTGAAAATGGACATATAAGAAGGCACGGCCGCTGCGCCGGCCAAACCGCTTAAAAATTCCAAAAAATAAAATTGCGGGACGGAGCTGACGAAAATATACAGAAAAGATACGACGGCAAAACCGATTGAGCCAGCCAGCAAGAAGTTGAATTCATCCTTCTGTCCCCGCTTCCGGTCAAGAAAGGCGGCAATCGGGATTTGCGCCAAACTCTTGGTAAAAAGATAAATGGACGCCGCAATACCGGCCGTCTGAATATTTCCCCCGGGCAGATAATCGGCGATAAACAAAGAAATAATCGGCGCGAGCAAACCCATACTGCCGAATAAAACCACATCTGATAAAATCAGCCAGCGAATAACCGGATTGAAATGCTTAAAAAACAAAAGCCGGTCGCGCCAGGAGCGAACCGATTGATTGGCCAGATTTTTGCTTTCGAATTGTTCCAAGGACATGGTTTTTGTATTTTAGCATAAAAACAGATTTTGTGTCCTATCCACGCGGCAAGCCGACGTGGTATTAGGCACAAAATACCATGGCTGTTTTTCGGAATAGGAATGGCCCTCCGACCATCCGAAACACACCGCCTGTTTTTCATCCCCGCGGCAGAGCCGTCGGGGTTTTCAAACAGTGCTCTCCGATAAAATAAGATAGATGGGAATGATATAAGATATATTACCACCACTTGGACGTCCCTCTCCCAAGTAGAAAAGTTTTCTAACGTTGATTTTCCGGCAAAATCAGGTAAAATGTATCTTGTTGAAAAGGTTTGCCCGAGTGGCGGAATGGTAGACGCGCACGACTCAAAATCGTGTGTTGCAAGGCATGTGGGTTCAAGTCCCTCCTCGGGCACAAATTAAACCGCGTTAGCGGTTTTATTTGTGCCCGAGGAGAAAGCGCCCTGCGGCGCTTTCGTAGGGACTTGAACAGCGGAGCTATGTTTTTGCAGTAGCAAAAACAAGCGAGCTGGTGCCCAGACCAAACCCTTGCGACGGCAAGGGTTTGAGTCGCGGGCAAGGCCCTCCTCCCATTTGCATTCCTCCCCCATTTATTGTTTCATTACCCCATGACCAAGCCAAAAATCATCATTATCGCCGGACCGACCGCCTCGGGCAAAAGTGACCTGAGTGTAACTTTGGCGCGCCAGTTCGGGGGCGAAATAATTTCCGCCGATTCCCGCCAAGTCTATCGCGGGATGGATTTGGGCTCCGGCAAAATCACTAAAAAGGAAATGCTCGGCGTCCCCCACTACTTGCTTGATATCGCCGATCCCCAAAAAGATTATTCCGTGGCACAATACCAGACGGCCGGGCACAAAGCGATTGCCGATATTTTAACGCGCCATAAATTGCCGATTATTGTCGGCGGAACCGGTTTCTATATTCAAAGTCTGGTGGACAATCTAAGCTTGCCAGTCGTCCCACCCAACAAATCTTTGCGGAAGAAATTGGAAACAAAATCCCCCGCCGAACTACTTAAAATCTTAACCAGGCTTGATAAAAACCGCGCGAAAGAAATAGACGGAAAAAATCCCCGCCGAATTGTCCGCGCCATTGAAATCGCTACCTTCTTGGGCGAGGTACCGGCACTTAAAAAAGAACAGAAATATGACGCGCTCCAAATCGGCATTTTGATGGATTTCGATTTACTTAAGGAGCGAATTGCCAAGCGCCTAACCAAACGTCTGAAACAAGGTATGGTGGCTGAAGTAAAAAAATTGCATGAGCAAGGCTTGTCTTGGAAAAAACTGGAATCCTTCGGTTTGGAATACCGCTACCTGGCGCAATTTTTGCAGAAAAAAATCACTCGCGCGGAAATGGGCGAGAAAATCATCGCCGATAGTCTGCACTACGCCAAACGCCAGATGACTTGGTTTAAGAAAGATAAACGGATCGTGTGGGTGAAAAATGGGAAAGAAGCGGATAAGTTGGTGAGAGAGTTTTTGAAATAAAATTGCAATTTTAAAACAATTTGTTAATATCCTAGTGGATAAGTATCACACTCTAAAAAGGAGAACGCCCATGGGAGTCAGCGTAATGACAGTACTAGAGATTTTCAATCATCCAGATGATCTCGCCGTTGAAATCCCAAAGGAGAAGAACGGCAGCAAGTTTGCTATTCTTATCAGCCGGGGGCCGGGTCACAACTATAAAATGTTGTTGAGTTCCAAACCGGTATTTGAGACTTTTGACTCAGCCATCGACTCGGTCGAGAAAATTCTCAAAGAAATTATGGAGTACGGCAAAAAAGAAGTCGTAAACAAGGAGAGTCTCATCTACGCAATCGTCAATCCCGACGGCCTCGAGCTTGACCAGATTGACGAGAGCGGGATTCTCAACGCCGGCTTGATCACCAGAATTATGGATGAGCTCCGCAAAAAACAATGCGCGGATACTCATGAGATGCTGGCTACGACTGCCACCGGTTAGGATGATAACCGGAACACAAAACAAAGACCGAAGGAAATTATTTTCCTTCGGTCTTATGCTTTTGGCGGGCCCAGCTGGACTCGAACCAGCAACTGCGCTTTTGGAGAGCGATGTTTTACCATTGAAACTATGGACCCAAAGTAAGTTATAAGCTAAAAGTTCAAAGCCAAAAGTAACAAGCAAATCATAGCAAAAAATAGAGATATAATCAAAAAAAGACGGCTTTCACTCATTTTCTCAATCGTGCACATATGTGCACGATTGAGAAAATGTAAGCCAAAAAAACAGACCCTTTTGGGGTCTATTTTTTGATTTCCTTATGAACGGTGTTTTTCTTACACCATTTGCAATATTTCTTGAGCTCGATTTTGCGCTCTACTTTGCGTTTGTTTTTTCGGCTCCAGTAATTAATCCTTTTGCAGGTTGCACAGGCCAATTTGATGAGTTGATCTTGTGACATATGTTTATTTTGTTAGCCCGTCTAATATAGCTTATTTACCAAGATAAATCAAGTTTTTTAAGATTCCCGCTTACGCGGGAATGACACTCAAAAAAACACTCTTTCCTATTAGCTATTTTTAAGCACCTGATGGATTTTCGGGTCCTCTAAGCCGAGCACCCAAGCGGAAAAACCGTGTAATTGGTTAGCTTTGGCTAAATTAAGCTTACTGGCAAAACTTCGGGCATCCTCATACCAAATCGTATAAGTTTTTTTATTTTTTACATAGACGATCCAGGGCACTTGATAGGTCAGATCCCAACCTTGGTTAACAATCTGCTTTTTGTTGGCCAATAACTCCTCAAGACTGCCATAACCGCCTATATCCACCAATTTCCCATTTTCTCGACTCCATTTCCAATAATAAAACGGTACGCCCAGAGAAATTTTGTCCGCCGGGACCTTGGTTATAGCAAAGCTAATTATTTTTTTTACCCAATCTAAACTGGCGACCGGACCGGGAGATTTCGGCTGATCATAAGACATAATACTGATAAAATCAGAATTTTTGCCGATAACTTTGTAATCATAAGCACCGATTACACGTTGCCATAAATTGTTCGGATAATCAGCCGGATTCTCGGAAATCTGGGAAATAACCGCCACACTGAAAACCAGATTATTTTTCTTAAATTCTTTATAAGCGCGCTTAACGAAAGCCGAATATTGATTGCGATGATCCGCGGTCATCTGCTCAAAATCAAATTGCCAGCCATAATAACCTTTTTCCTTCCCCTCCTTGACCATGGCCTTAATTATTTTTTCCTGTACAACAGAAGATGACAAAATTTCATCCAGCACTTTCTCGCTGAAATTGCTATTAGTGATTAAGGGCATGATTTTAACATTGTTATCTTCGGCAATTTTCAAGAAATCATTCGTTAATTCACCCTTAAGCTCGCCATCGGCTTTTACGCCATAAACCTGGGGCGCGATGATATCAATATTCTGCGCATTAGCCTTAAACGACGCCATCGCCTTTTTGCCTTCGCGATAATAAAAAAGCTTATAGAAAGGCGCCGAATCAGTCGCCGCCAAGGCCGGGGTAGCAAAAAAAGAAAAAATAAAAAGGGATATTAAAATCGCGTGCTTGGAGAGAGACATAGGGATATTTTAGCATGTAATGGAAAAAATTTGGCAAAAGAAAACCGCCTCACACAAGTGCAAGGCGGTTTTCCTTGTTCTTGCGAAGACGGTTCTACGACTTCAATTTGGTAAGTTCTTTTTCTTCCGCCTCTGTCAATTTTTCACCCCAACCACTGGCACATTTCAAAACCTCAATGCCTTTTTCTTCGATTGCACGCACAGAGGCATAACGTGGTACAGAATCAAATCCTTCAGGCAAAGGACCTTCAACTGCAACCACAATCCGGCAATTCCATACTACATATTTCATTTTTCTCTCCTTTTTCAAAACTAGATCAAGTCCCTTCATCTGCTTATTAGTATAGCACCTTTAATATTATTGTCAAGTGTACATGATGGCGTAGGGCAGGATTCTTCCGTGACTCAAAATTCGTAAAATTGAAGGATTCGCCCGCGACTTAAGTTTTTTCGTCAAAAAACTTTGTCTGGACACCGCCTCACCCATTTTTTCTGTTGAAAAAATATAGTTCCGGCGTTCGAATCCTGACGAAAGCGCCGAAGGGCGCTTTCTCCCTACGCACAAAAAAACGGCCGAAGCCGTTTATTTTGTGCGTAGGGCAGGGTTCGAACCTGCGAAGGCTGAGCCAGCGGTTTTACAGACCGCCCCCGTTGACCACTTGGGTACCTACGCATATCTGCTTTTATACTCATCTATCCATTTTATCAGAATTTGCCATAATTTCTTATCGCCATATCTGATGTGTATTAAACCATACCGCATTTTGTCTTCTTTGCCAAGCTGGTAATCGTGTCTAATGTATGGTTTGGTAAATTGCTGAATCGGAATCGCCGTGATACCACTCCAATAAACAATCAAATCATCGGGGTGCTGATTAGAATAACAATACATATACACTCGCAGTCTGCTTTTATCTATACCGCATATCTTTCGCAAAAAATTCAGAAAAACTCTGATCATCGCTGGATCGCTATTGGCAAAATCAACCGTCTCTCCTGCCTTATAACCTTCCCCCCAATATAAAGTGACACCCAATGATTTTAGCTCTTTATCTGAAACTGTCAGTTTATTTTTCAATTTAAAGGATAAAGGCTTTCGAGAAAATGCCGCCGCCTGCTGTTCTTTTTTCCCCCTCCGTTTAAGGTTATGGTGTCGAAAAAAATAAAAAGTTGCATCAATGGAAACCCCAAGATGACGAGCAATTTGAGCAATACTCATCTGCTTATCATAATAGAGACTTCTTATCAATTTTAATTTTGAATCTTTTATCAGTCCCATCTATATAATTTTAGCACAAATCATTGCCAAAGTTCCTGTGGATAACTTCACTGACTAAAAGACCGCCCTGGGCGGTCTTTTTGGTTCTTATTTTGACACGGGACGAATCTGGCGCGCGCCGGACATGATAGATTTGCCTCGCCTATTCTGTTTCATCTCTATTACTGGCTGGTCATCCTTAATTGAAACCGCCACTACACCCCCCTCTTCCACTCGTTTAGAGATTATAAACTCTGCCACCGGATTTAAAATCTTATTTTGGATTACCCGTTTAAGCGGTCGCGCGCCATATTCTAGGCTATAACCTTCCTTAGCTAAATAATCAAGCGCTTCAGCCGTAATCTCCAATTGGATATTTTTTACTTTCAGGCGAGTCTTCACTTGCTCCAGTTGGATTTCTACAATCTGACGAATGATTTCTTTCGATAATTGGCTGAAAACGATTATCTCATCCAGTCGATTCAAAAATTCCGGACGGAAATGCTCTTTCAATGAAGCGATAATTTTATCCTTGGCGCTGGCAAAATCGCCCGCTTCGCCCTCGCTATGAAAACCGATTTTTTGCAGACGCGTAATGTATTCACTGCCAATATTGGAAGTCAAAATAATAATCGTATTCTTGAAATTAACCATGCGCCCTTTAGAGTCGGTCAAACGACCATTATCCAGTACTTGAAGCAGAATATTAAACACTTCCGGATGAGCTTTCTCAATTTCATCAAACAACAGCACGGCATAAGGACGATGACGTACTGTCTCGGTCAGCGATCCGCCTTCTTCATAACCGACATAACCCGGTGGCGAACCGATTAATTTAGAAACCGAATACTTTTCCATATATTCCGACATATCCACTCGAATCAAAGCCTTATCATCATTGAACATGAATTTGGCCAAAGATTTCGCCAATTCGGTTTTTCCCACTCCGGTTGGACCCAAGAACATAAAGGAACCAATCGGTCGATCAGGATCAGCTATACCAGCGCGCGAGCGCTTGACCGCTTCGGCAATTTTCTTAATCGCCTCATCTTGACCCCGCACGCGTTTCCCCAACTCTTGATCCATGCGAATCAGTTTTTCCACTTCCGCTTCCAACATTTTCATTACCGGAATACCGGTCCAGCGCGAGACAATTTTGGCGATATCCTCGGCCGTTACTTCTTCCTTCAAAATCTGACGGGAACTTTGTAACTTTTTCAACCGCGCTTCTTTTTGCGCCAGTTGTTTTTCTAATTCCGGAATTTGACCATAGCGAATTTCCGCCGCCTTGGTTAATTCGGCCCGCAATTCAGCCTGGCCGGCTTCAAATTTCAAAGCTTCCAGTTTTTCCTTAGCCGTGCGAATTTCGGCAATTACCTGTTTTTCATTTTTCCAGCGCAATTCCAATTCACTCGTTTTTTCACGTAAATCAGCAATCGTTTTTTCTATTTGTTTAATCCGATTGGCCGCATTTTTATTTTTTGCATTGATTTCCACCTCTTTCTTGAGTGCTTCCCGCTCAATTTCCAAATTTGTTATCTTACGTTGAGCATCTTCCAAAGCCGCGGGCTTATTTTCCAATTGCAAACGTTGCGCCGACGCCGATTCATCAATCAAGTCAATTGCCTTATCCGGCAAAAACCGATCGGAAATATAACGACTGGATAAGTTCACCGCCGCCACAATGGCATCGTCAGTAATATGCACACCATGATGTAATTCGTAACGACTCTTCAGACCGCGTAAAATAGTCACGGCGTCTTCAATTGTCGGCTCTTCTACCATCACCGGCTGGAACCGACGCGTCAACGCTTGATCTTTTTCAATATATTTTTGATATTCCTTGATGGTCGTGGCGCCAATCGCTTTCAGTTCACCGCGTGCCAGCGCCGGTTTCAACATATTGGACGCATCAATCGCGCCTTCGGCCGCGCCCGCTCCGACAATCGTATGGATTTCGTCAATAAATAAAATTATCTTACCCTCAGTTTTTTCTATCTCTTTAATAATATTTTTTAAACGTTCTTCGAACTCGCCCCGATATTTAGTGCCGGCCAGCAATAATCCGAGATCCAACGAAACAATCTCCTTATCACGCAAAGATTCCGGCACATCGCCCTTAGCGATACGCACCGCCAAACCTTCGGCAATCGCTGTCTTGCCGGTCCCGGCCTCACCAATTAAAATCGGATTATTCTTAGTCCGACGCGATAAGATTTCCATCACCCGACGAATTTCCGCTTCTCGGCCAATAACCGGATCCAATTTATCTTTGGCCGCCAAATCAGTCAGGTTTTTCGTATATTTATCAATCGCTCGATTCTTTTTGACTCGCTCAACGATATCCGTTTTGTTAGCCCTGATATCAGCCGTAATTTTTGCTACCTGTTCGCGACCAATATGGAAGCGATTTAATATTTCCATGGCCGGTGAAGGCACTTCCAACAAAGCCATCAAGAGATGTTCCGTGGAAACAAAATCATCTTTCATCTTAGAAGCAATCTTGGCTGAGGAATCTAAGACGCCAACCAATTCCGGCGTCAAATAGATCTGATAGGAAGGAGCCGAAATATTAGATGTTTCCGAACCATCCAAGGTATCCATCAGAAAGTCGGTCAGCATATTGGAATCTACTTCCAGTTTGTCAAAAATGGTCAGCACTGTGCCATCATCTTGCAACAAAAGCGCCAACAGCAAATGAAGCGGATTGACTTGATTTTGACCACGCTCAATTGCCAATTCGTGTGATTTACGAATGGCTTCTTTAGCTTTGGAAGTGAAATGATTGAAGGGGGGCATGATATTCAGTATAAAGTTACAAGTTAAGAGTTACGAGTAAAAAAAGCATAAAAATACTACCGAAACACTGTATTTCTTGCATCATAGAACTTTTTTGATGAGTTGTCTAGCCTTCGACTAACTTAACACCGGATAGTTTAATCAATTCATCTACTTTAAGCCAATCAATAACGTGATAGAAAGCATTTATATACTCATTCCGCCGATTTTGGTATTTCAGATAGTAGGCGTGTTCCCATAAATCCAGGCATAAAACTACTTTCTTATCAGGTGCCGGCAAAGCTTGATTGGCGGTGGAAAATATTTCTAACTTACCCAAGGGCGTGATGGCCAACCACAACCAACCGGAACCGAATACTGACAGCGCTTGATCGGTAAATAATTTTTGGAAATTTTCGTAACCGCCGTACTGTTGGCTAAACAAATCATCGATAATCATGTCGTCCGGCGCATTCGCATTATCAAGCGGTTTTCTCAATATCTGCCAGAAAAAATTATGATTGAGATAACCGCCACCATTATTTACCACCACTAGACGAATATCTTCAGGGAGGTCGCGTTCAGCATTGTAGATTAATTTAGTTAAATCTTTACCGGCGAGTTCCTCATATTTGGCCAAGGCTTGATTAAGGCGATCGGCATAAGTTTGATGATGTTTAGTGTAATGCACCCGTATTGTTTCTTCATCAAAGTAAGGTTCCAATTCCCCGGTTTTAAATTTTAAAGATGGTAATTCGAACATGATAATAGGTAATTAAAAATTGATAATTAAAAATTAAAAATTTAGAACCCAGTCTGTCATTCCGGCGGAGGCCGGAATCCAGTCTCTTTTTTTTTAATTTCCGTTTTTCCTATTTACTCTTATTCAGGATATCCTTTATGGCTTCTATTACGAAATCGAGGTCCTTTTTGGTCGTCGCGCGTCCTAAAGTGAAACGCACGGCATTATCGGCTTCATTAGCCGTTTTGCCTAACGCCATTATAACATGACGATCGTCTTTTTTATGAGATGAACAAGCGCTGCCGATCGAACAAGCAATACCCTTAGCATCTAAACGCAAAACCATAAGTTCCCCAAACACCTTGTCAAAAGTGATATTGATATTATTCGGTAAACGCTCGGATTGACCGCCATTAAGATGCGTTCCGGGCAAAATTAGGATTTTTTCAATAAAATAATCGCGCAGAACTGATAGCTTAGCTGATTCTTTCTCTCGTTCTTTATCGGCAATTTCTAAAGCCGTAGCCAAACCAACTGCCCCCGCCACATTTTCCGTTCCGCTCCGCCGACCCAGTTCTTGTCCCCCGCCCACTAAAAGCGGATTAAGGAAAGTATTGCGCTTAATATATAGACAGCCGACACCTTTCGGTCCGTAGATTTTAGACCCGTTAAGCGTCAGCAGGTCCACACCTAATTTTTCTACCGATAAAGGCAAAAATCTCGGCGCCTGGCAAGCATCGGTATGCAAATAAGGTAAACGATTTTCTCCTCGCTCTTTGCGGAAATGACGTAAAATTTTCGCGACCTCCTTAATCGGCTGTATAGTTCCAATTTCATTGTTAGCGTACATTACCGATACAAGTACCGTTTCCGGACGCAATGCCTCTTTAAAAGCTTTTAGATTAAGCAGGCCATCTTCGTCCACTGGCGCGTATGTTACCGCCCAGCCTTCGCGTTCCAACACGGCGCCAGCTTCCAAAACCGCACGATGTTCAGTCGCGGTCGTAATGATATGTCCCGGACTGGCGATTTTTTTATGTGCCAAAAGTCCGCGTGCCACACCAATTATTGCCAAGTTATCACCCTCTGTTCCCCCACTGGTAAAAATTATTTCGTCGCTGTGCGTGTCCAAGATTTTAGCGATTTTATCCCGCGCGAAAGCCAAAGTTTTGCTAGCGATTACCCCTTCTAGATGCAAACTGCCGGGGTTGCCAAAATCACGCGAAAAGTATGGCGTCATCGCCTTAATTACCCGCTTATCCATCGGCGTCGCCGCCGCCGTATCTAAGTATATTCTCTGCCTTTTTGCCATCCGAACATTGTATTAGATTTTAAGGATTTTTAAAAGCTGTTAGGTGTTAGCTTTTAGCTGTTAGGAAAATCAATTCTGCCAAACTTGTATTATAATCAGGTCAGCAATATAATGGATTTGTCATAATCATAGACTTTAAAAACTTTATGGACTTTCAGACTTTTTGACTAATTTTATGCTCACCGATTCCATCCTCATCTATATCCTTATCGCTATCATCGGCCTGGCCATCGCCGAGATTTTTCGCCTGAACAGCCGACTAAAAAAAATGCTCCTGGGCAAAGACAGCCAAAACCTGGAGGATACCATCAATATTCTATCCAAAGGGATGGAGAATCTGGATACGCGCGCCGGAGAAATAGAAGATTACATCATCAAGATGGACGCCCGACTTAAACAAGCCATTCAAAAAGTACAGACTGTCCGTTTCAACCCCTTCAAAGACCAAGGTAGCAATCAAAGTTTCGCCACCACTTTCTTGGATGAACAAGGCAATGGTGTTCTGATCTCCAGTTTATATTCGCGCGATAAGGTCAGCGTTTATGCCAAGCCGATTATTGGCTATCAATCCGAATACGAATTATCAGAAGAAGAACGCGAAGCCATAGACAAAGCGCGCCAAAAGAGGTAAACTGGACGATAAGTTATAAGCTAGAAGTTACCCCAAGTAGCAGAGCAAAGCTCGCTACGGGGCAAGTAAGCAAAAGCTAGGAATTCATATTCCTTGTATTCTATTCTTTTAGCTTATGACTTTTAACTTTTGCCTTAATTTCTATGGTCAAAAAAACCGCTACAAAACTTACTCCCCGTCCTCCCGTTATCGCGATAATGGGGCACATCGATCATGGCAAATCCACTTTGCTGGATTTTATTCGTCAGTCTAATATTGTCGCGGGTGAAGCAGGCGGTATTACCCAGCACATCAGCGCCTATGAAGTTGTTCACGAAACCAAGACAGGCGAAAAGAAAAAAATCACCTTTTTAGATACACCCGGCCATGAAGCTTTTTCCGGCGTGCGCTCGCGGGGCGCCAATATTGCCGATATTGCGGTTTTAATCGTTTCAGCCGAAGAAGGTGTCAAAGAACAGACCATCGAAGCTTACAAGTCCATAATCGAAACCAAGACACCGTTTATTGTCGCTATCAATAAGATAGATAGACCGAATGCCAATCTTGAGCGCACCAAACAGCAATTAGCCGAAGTCGGTATTTTTGTGGAAGGCTACGGTGGCAATATCCCCTTTGTCCCGATTTCCGCCAAAGCAGGAACGGGTGTTTCGGAATTGCTCGATATGATGCTCCTCGTCGCCGAAATGGAAGAACTGACCGGTAATCCCGCTCTTTCCGCCTCCGGTCTAGTCCTGGAAGCCAAATTAGACCCGCAGATGGGCACCAGTGTCACTTTAATCATCAAGAATGGCACACTCCATACTGGCGATTTAGTCGCAGTCGGAAATGTGTCCGCTAAGATAAAGAAGATGGAAAACTTTGCCGGTGAAACAATCAAGGAAGCCAGCTTCTCTTCTCCGGTTTCCGTTTTCGGTTTTTCTGCCATCCCGGAAATCGGTTCCTGTTTCGTCAGCTTTGATGATAAAAAAATGATGGAAAAATATATGGCGGAAAACAATCAAGAAAACATCTGCCAAAAAATCCAAGCAACGACAAATAGCACCGAAGGCCAAATCTCCATCCCCATCGTCATCAAGACTGATGTCTATGGATCGCTTGAAGCAGTCATAAAGGAAGTCGTTAAAATCCATCCAGAGAAAGTTTCCTTGAATATTATCCAAACCGGCGTTGGCGCGATTACCGAAAATGATGTCAAAGCCGCCAGTTCTTCCACTAAATCCATCATTTTGGGTTTTCATGTCAAGGTAGATGCTTCAGCGCGCGATCAAGCGGAAAAATACGGCGTCAAAATAATGACCTTCGATATTATCTACAAATTATCCGAATGGTTAGCCGAAGAAGTAACTGCCCGTACTCCCAAAGAACAAATTGAAACAATTGTTGGGCGAGCCAAAATCCTGAAGATCTTCAATAACAACCAGAAAAAACAAATTGTCGGCGGGCAAGTCGTTAGTGGAACACTGACCCGTGGTAATGAAGTAAAGGTAATGCGCCGAGAAGCAGAAATCTGCCATGGCAAAATAACCGATTTGCAGGAACAAAAAATAAAAACCAATCAAGTAACAGAGGGCACGCAGTTCGGTGCGGAAATTGACGCTAAATTAGATTTAAGCGCCGGCGATTACCTAGAAGCGATAGAAACTTCCCTTAAATAATTATGGCCAATTATCGCAATGCTAAAATAATTTCCCTTTTGACCGAGCAAGCGGCGGTTTATCTGAATCGCCATAGCAATGGTTCTTCGCTTATTACCGTTACCGGCTGTGATTTATCCGATGACGGAAAATATGCCACCATTCTCTTCACAGTCTTGCCGGAAGAAAAGGAGGTTGAAGCGCTCAATTTCGCCAAACGTCAACGCGCCGAATTGCGCGACTTTATTAAAGACAATTCTCGGATGGGCCTCTTGCCTTTTTTGGATGTCGCCATCGATCACGGTCAGAAACATCAGAATAAGATTGACGATTTGATGATAAAAAATCCGTAAAGATTAGTATGCCGTATATCGTATACAGTATGTAGTATAGAATTTATAATTTTGTGTCATCCAGGGCTTGACCCGGGATTTTATCTGATTGAAAAAAATAGCAAAAAAAGCTAAAATACGGCAGTAAGGTAAGGCTCGGTAGCCAAGTGGCAAGGCGAAGCTCTGCAAAAGCTTTATACGGGAGTTCGATTCTCCCCCGAGCCTCATTGGTCTTTTTATAAAAAAATAATGCCCGGGTGCTGGAATGGTAGACAGCCCTGACTTAAAATCAGGTGAGATAAAATCTCGTGTGGGTCCGAGTCCCACCCCGGGCACAAAAAAACATCGCTGAAAAGCGATTTTTTTGATGGCTGGGAAAAAGCGTCCTGCGACGCTTTTGAGTGGAACTCGAACGCCGGAACGTTATTTCACTAGCAAGCGAAATCGTGAGGCGGTGCCCAGACAAAGTTTTTTGACGAAAAAACTTTAGTCGCGGGCGAGGCCACACCGGGCACAGAGACAAAAAAGACCACCGAAGTGGCTTTTTTATTGGGTGCCCTGTGAGGGAATAGGTCACGAATAATTTACTCACCTTTGTTCATAAATTTTCGCGACCCCGGCTCGCTTGTTTTTGCTACTACAAAAACATAGCTGTGCCTTTCGATTCCCTACGCAAAGCGCGCAGACGCTTTGCTCACAGGGCACACAAAAAATCGCCTATCCGGCGATAATTTTTTGTGTGCCCTGTGAGGGAATCGAACCCCCGACCGTCTCCTTAAGAGGGAGCTGCTCTACCAGCTGAGCTAACAGGGCAATTTATCTAAACAAATACAAGAGAATGTTAACAAATTTTCCTATTGATAGCAATAAAAAGCCAAGCAAATCATTCCATTTATATAAGAAACGTGTTATATTTCTCTCATTAAATGCCGAGGTGGCGAAATTGGCAGACGCACTAGCCTTAGGAGCTAGTGGGGTAAATCCCATGGAGGTTCAAGTCCTCTCCTCGGCACAAATAAATCTCGTAAGAGATTTTTATGTGCCGAAGAAGCAAGCCAACAACTTGGCTTGTGTGAGGACTTGAAGGCCGGAGACATATTTTTTCAGCAGAAAAAATGGCGAGGCGCGGCTAGCAAAAATTTTGCGACGGCAAAATTTTATGCGGAGCCTAGTCCTCTCCTCGGCACAAAACAAACCGCTTCGGCGGTTTTATTTTGATATATCCTCTACCACCTCCCACTGGCCCCACCACCGCCCGATGATCCCCCGCCAAAACCACCAAATCCGCCACCATGAGAACCACCACCTGAACCAAAACCGCCTATTCCGCCAAAGCCACCGCCACCTTTTTTAAATTTAATTAATCTTGAAACAATAAAATCAAAAATCAACCCTAAAATACCCAAACCTAAAGCCAGCCAAAAACCAGTGTTCAAGGAAGCAAAGATTAACCCAGCAATCACTCCTACAACTACCCCTAAAACCCCGCCCGCCCAATACGATTTGCTCCCGCCTAAAATTGTCGCCAGAATATAGAAAAAAACGAAAAACGGCAAAATCCCCCAAGAGCCATAAACAAAAGCAATGAAACTAAAAAATAAAAAGTAAATATAGGCCGGAAGACCTTTAGCGGACGCATCTACCATTGTATCCACGCCTTCAGTCCCAACCAAATAAATAATCTTATCAACCGCCTTATCTATTCCTCCATAGTAATCGCCATTCCGAAACGCCGGGGTCATTATATCCCTAATAATCCAGCTAGATTCGGCATCAGTTAGACTTCCCTCCAAACCATAACCGACTTCAATTCGCATTTGTCTGTCCTCTATTGCCACTAAAATCAAGGCTCCATTATCTTTTCCTTTTTCCCCTATTCCCCACTCCTTAAACAGTTCTACGGCAAAATTTTCAATCACATCATCTTGCAAGCTGGGAATTATCACTACCGCGATTTCTGTACTAGAACTTTTTTCATATTGTGCCAGTTTAGTCTCAAGCAACTGTTTCTGTCCCGCGTCCAACACTCTGGCATAGTCATTAACAAACCCGGTCGGTTGACCGGGATTGTAATAGGCGTTCGCCGGCAAAGCGAAAAGCAGAAGGAAAAATGCCGGTAAAGAAAATTTTACTAACCGCCAAAACATCTTTAATTTGCTAGATCTACTTTAGGCGCCGTTTCTGCCCCCTCCGCTGACTCAAAATAATTTCTCTCAGCAAAACCGAATAAGGAAGCAATCATATTGGCCGGCACACGCTTGACCGACACATTATAAATTTGAACAACTTCATTAAATCTCTTTCTCTCTACACTAACCCTATTTTCCGTACCTTCCAATTGAGACATCAAAGTTTGAACGGTCTGAATAGAATTAAGCTGTGGATAGTTTTCCATTACCACCAAAAGTCTGGCTAAAGCGCCTTCTACCTGGGTTGCTGCAGACACCTTATCATCAACCGTTCTCGCCCCTGAGTAATTAGCTCTGGCATCAGCCAACCGGCCAAAAACTTCCTGTTCTTGATTCATTGCCCCCTTGACCGAATTTACCAGGTTGGGAATCAAATCAAAACGACGCTGATATTGGGTTTCTACCTGTGCCCATTGACCATCAATAGATTCATTGGCCACCACTAATTTATTGTAAGTCATCCACATATAACCAGCGACGAGTACCACGACGATAGCTAAAATTATCCAAGTTTTTTTCATATTTTTTCTCAAATTTATTAAACTTTTAATTAACGTAAATGATAACACACTAAGAACCATCAGACAAATACCAGCCAAAACTTAAGGCTGATAAAAACAGATTTTGTGTCCTATCCCCGCAAAGCCCTCGTGGTATTAGGCACAAAATACCGTGGCTGTTTTTCGGAATAGGAGTGGTCCTGCCTGTGCAGGCAGGCCGCCGACCACTCAAAACACACCGCCTGTTTTTCATCTCCGCGGCAAGCCGTCGGAGTTTTCAAACAGTGCGCTCCGATAAGGAAAATCACTTAACAATTCGCCGGAGTAATAGAATTCATAAGCCAGCGAACCAAAAGTGTAAGTTCCGGTGGTGATAGTAATTTCCGCTCCGCCCACTTGTGGATCGGCTTTGGGTATAGAGCGAGCAAAACCGATATTGAAAATAGTCGCGAGCACTTCCGGTCTATCAGTAATAGGAAAGCCGGCTTTTTCCCATTGTGACATCACTTGTTTAAGAAAAAGCGCCGTGTATAAATAGGAATAATAGTGATTTTTTTCGTCCGTCAACCGGCTGAAGCGTTCCTGTTCCTGATTATTGGTTTTAAAATCCAATAAATGCTCAAAGGCCGGTCCAAGATAATAGACCGAAGAGGCATCGGCTAAGTTTTTTTCAATCTGGCGCGCGGTTTCTTTTTTTATGCCAGCCACCCCCAAAGAAAATTGCACTTCGTTGCCTAAAATCTTAAGCGGTTGAAAGAACTGTTTGAAAATCTCGCGATTGCTGTGATATAAGCGCAACTGCTCACCCACCACCTGCGCCGCGATCAGACGCGGTTCAATTCCCGTCTCTTGTCCGACCTGGGCCAAAACATCTTTATCCTTTACTAAACCGGCTTTCAAAGTTTGCCACTCCGGCGTTTCCACCCAAGCATAGAGATCGGTGGTCTTCGCCGAAAATTGCGCGCCCGCGGACACCGCTTGGCGACAACGTTCTGTTTCGTTCCGATAGATATCATCGGTCAAAATCAAGCGTTCGGTGGCCACCAACATTTTAGCTAAAACCGCCGACGAGCGAGACATTTCATAAGCTGATAATATTTTATTGCCATTATCAGGATATAATTTTTTCAGCGCCTGCGCCCGGCATAAATTTTCCATCAACTGGTCGGTTTGCTCACTATTAGTCAGTTGAGTGCGGATAGCTACCGCCGTTTGATTAAAATAACGGCTAGCCGAATCGATTTGCCCCAAAGTATCGGTCAGATGCAATTTCATCGCCACAAATCCCCCAATAAAAAATAAGCCGACAAGAGCGAAGAGATAAAGACCGGTCAAACCGGCGATTTTTAGTGTTTTTTTGAGCATCTGATTGCCAACATCTTAGCATAGCCTAATGAAAATATGAACAAAAAACCCTTAAAATAGGCGGTTTTTACCCACTCACTTACACTTGACAAGATATACATACAGGTGTATAATAGTAGGTAGATGTAAATTAAGTGGTCATTGAAAACTTATGACTACAAAACTATACGAAAAAGGAGAGGTAATATGATTAAGGTTAATCTGCTTCCCGAGAGGAAGAAAATACCAAAACCAAACAGAGGGAGAGGACAAGTGAAAAAATCTTTACTGTGGATCATCAGAGTTGTGTTTGTGATTGCGGCGTTCTACCTGACCTACAAGTTAGGCAAGGAAGGGACAGTCGAAGCAACAATCAAATCTACCAGCAATTATGTCTGGAACGGTTTCATTGTCTTGCTCAAGATCGTACCAGCTATCTTCATTTTAGCTATTGTCTTAGCTCTGACATGCTACGAACTGGCCAAATGGAATCTGGTTTTCACCTTCGTAGCAGAAGGCCGAGCTAAGATGGTAGTGCGAGGCGACGGTAAGTATGTTCGAACATTGGTAGCCAAGAAAGGGTTCACCGCTCTAGAGATGGAATCAACTAGAGGCAAGATGGGTGAAGTCGTTTTACTACTGCCCGGAGAAAAGGAAATGGGCGGTTGGCCTGCTAAGAAACTTGGAATGTATTATGTCGGTATTCCTCCCTACAACAAAATCTTCGATTATGTCTTGAAATGGACAACTTGGAAGATAAAGGAAGGGGCGGCAGCCGACGACTACAGTCCAATCAACGAGAAAGAAAAACTAGACTCCATCTTATTGGCGCAGTATGCCTATTATGTCTCAGCCAATGGAGCCGAGTGTATAGGTAATATGCCAATTGATGTAAAACTGGTGATGACACTCGCTTGTATCAATCCCTATCTGGCATTCATTGCTACCAAGGATTGGATTAGGCAAATGAACGCTATGGTGGAAGCAGCCATCCGAGCCTTTATCGGAACAAAAACTTTTGACGAAATAAACAGCGGTAAAGATGCCGCCAAAGACGAATGTGCCAATTTCATCAGGGACAAAGTTGAAACAGACCTCAAAAATCTGTATGGCATTGTCACCTTCGGTATCAGAATAATTGACTTCATTCCGCCGAGTGAATACTCAAAAATCGCAACCAAAGCGGAGAGTGATGTTAGAGAAGCAGAGGGACAGGGAGCGGCGCAATTAACCAAGGCGACGAAAGATGCCGAATCAGCCGGACAAGAAGAACTAGCATTAGCAGCCCGAGGAAGAGGAAAAGCCGCTGCTATGGCTGCCGAAGCGGCTGTTCTTACCGCCAACCCAGCTCTAACAGCAATCGAAATTGCCAGAGCGTTGGGAGACAAGACAGTCATCGCTCTAGGGCAAGGAGCTGATATACCTAGCGTAATCACAGCGAAATTCATCGCCGAACGAAAAGGAGGTGTCACACAATGACCTGGATTACCTGGATCTATGTGATTACAATCGCAATTGCCTTGTTCGCCGGTATAATGTTTTCCATTCGCCTTTTCTTAGCCAAAAAAAATCAGGCTGAGATAAAACCTGACGGAAAAAAGAAAACAGAAAACGCATCCGACAAAGACAAGCCGGCGGACAAGAAAGATGGCGAGGACAAGAAAGACAAACCGAAACCGCTCACCGCACAACAGATTATGAGCCTCTGCTTCATCATCCAAGGTGTCATCTTCATCTTCGCGATCTTCGCCTGGTTCACATTTATGCCAGCCGAAGTCAAGAAGGAATCGACGGCCACCGTCAGATTTCTGATGCTGTCCATCTGGATAGTCATCGGCACCCTCTTAACCTTGGCTTGGCCAAGAGCAGGAGTGGGTGTCTCCGGTTGCATCTTGCTTGTCTGGCTGTTCAGTATTCTGGCCGCCAACGCTGCTTATCAACCGGGCGCAAGTTCAAACGGCACAACAACTGCCACAGCAACAGTCATCAAACCAGAAATGATTTTAACCGCCAAAGTCATCGCTGGTAAGCCAACAATGATCCACGTACCAATGAGCAAGAAGTTTCAAGCTTGCACTAGTCCTGAGGGGACAGAAGTTACCGCTCGTTGCTCCGATGGCACTATTTTTACCATCAGAGACCAGAACAAACGAGATTGGGCGGGTAATAATGTTTCCTTCGGTCGGTGGACGCTAAACACCAACAGTAAAGAGGAAGTTATCCTGACCATTTACCTATGGTCAAAGTGGTAAGTGTAGTAGTCATGAGTTGAAACACAAAGGCGGGAAGTTCCAATGGAACCTCCCGCCTTTTCTTTTTGGCCATTTATTTCATTTACGACGCCAGCAAATTTATCGTACCCAGAGCCAAATTGACTATCCCCCACGCCGAGACCATAATCGCTAAACCGATTATCCCCCAAATCATATGCTGTTTGCCCTCATCGGTGATTTTTCCTTTACTGGCTTCCCAAACAAAAGTTACTACGCCGTACAAAAAGTAAACGAGCGCGACCGCCATTAGGAAAACAATAATTGGATTCAGAATGAACTGTTTGATTTTATCCAATTCCGGAATACTGGCCGCATAGGCTATGGGAATAAGACTCATGACTATATTATTTAGCGCGGGGTCAAATCGCCGGAATTCGGCGCATCACCATTGTCCACACCGAAGGTCCGCGCCAAAGCACCGGTAATACCCCAAATTGCCGACATCACAAACAAAGCAATCACACCCCAGATCATAATACTCTTACCCTTGCTGGCTGCGTCCGGATTACCGGCCGACCAGATATATTGCACCAAACCCCAAATGAAGACGACCAACGCCAAGACCATCAAGGTCGGCAAGAGAATCTTCAAGATATTCTGCAAAGACGTAACTAACTCTGTTAATGGACCGCCCACTTGAGCCAAAGCCAAGAGAGGCATAACCAAAGCACCGGCACTAACCAAACCAATTGATATTTTTTTCATAATTAAACTGATAACTAATAATTAAAACTTATAATTGAATTTATGATCCTGTGTGTCTGTGACTTGACTAATTAGCAACTTTCGGTGCCTGACCCTCACCACCAGAACCCACCCCAAAGGTAAGACCGATAAAATTGGTTAAACCCCAAATCGACACCATCACAAATAAAGCGATGACACCCCAAAACATTATCTCTCGGCCTTGAGCTTTACCGGCGCCTTCCGACCAAATATATCTCACTATACCCCAGAAAAATACGACTAAAGCTAAAGTAAGAAGAATCCAAACCAAGTCAGTTACCCATCCACCTATACTTGTAATAACAGAACTAATATCTTGCGCCACAGCCAAAACTGGTGATAAGGAAACAGCTAGAATTAAAAGATATTTTTTCATAAGATAAAAACTTAATTTATAAAATTTTATTAATAATTTTTAAAGGGAAGGAATAGGAGGAGGTGTATCTCTTAAATCAAACGAATTCTTAACCAGATTAACTAAGCCCCAAACCGACGTCATCACAAACAAAGCAATGACCCCCCAGAACATTATTGACCGACCGGTCGCCTTACCGGTGCCTTCGGACCAGATATATTGTACCACACCCCAGAAAAAAACCACGAGCGCCGTAACCAGTAAGGTGTAAATAAGTGGCGTTAAGATTGAACTGGTGATATTTTCCAATAGAGCTTTGAGATCGCTATTAACCGCCAGAACCAAGGCTGGATAAGAACAAATTATAGGAATGATAAGATATTTTTTCACAAACAGATAATATTAAATTTGATAAATCGATTTTGAAAATTAAGGGCCTTTAATGCTAAACATCGTATTTTGCACTATCTCTACAATTACTTTAGCGCCTAAGACAACCATCGTGCCGATAAAAACCCACATCAGTCCGGCGCGCGCCGTCTGTAACTTGGTCGGATTACCCTGGGCCTGAATAAACATCCAACCCGCCCAGACAATCATAATGACAATGACCGGAATACCAATCATAATGATGATATTTATAATCGCATCAAGCAGTTCTAAGAGATTTTGACTTTTAATCGGGTTTTCTATACCCATCCCCGTGCCACCGTCAGTTATCGCCCTTGCATAACTACAGGTAAAAACCAGATTAGCGACAACCCAGCCCAATTTCCAAGCGTAATGTTTTATTGTCTCTATTTTTTTAATCAAATTTTTCAGCATACGATATATTAACTGAAACTATTATAACATATTAATTAAACCAGGTATTCAGTTTATAAAATCCCCCGGTGTCACCAGTTAAGCCAAGCACTATCACTTTCACAATCAGATAAGCCGCCAACATAATAATCAAGCCCACTATCGCTTTCCAAATGCGGTCTTTCCAAGCCGAGCGCGCGGCCGCACTGTCTCGTCCGATAACCAGCATAATGCCGCCGATAATAATCGCTAAGATTGCCAACGGCACACCCAAGCTAAAAATAAGGAATTTGATAATAGTATCAATTAAAGTAATCAAATCAGACCATTGGCATGGTTCAGCGCCCCGCCCGCAAGTAACCAAAGCCGCCCAAGCCACCGTGGGCAAAATCAATCCCGCTACTAAACCTAAATAAAAGCCAATTTTCTTATTATTTAACATTATTATGGTTCTACTGTCGGCAGAGCGACTTTATTAAATAATAATCCGAGCTGATCATTCAAACTCTTAATCGCATCCAAAGTTTTCATTTGACCGGTTTGGATATTTTCCAGGGCCGCCTGGAACAAAATATTGGTTCTACTCTGATTCGGATCAACCCAAGAATAAGCCACGATAGCGGAATCATTAGCCGTTTGTTGATAGCGATCAGTCGCCGGTTTGGCTAATAAATCCCGACGCACCGGTGACATTCCGGTCACTTCGGACAGCTTTTGCATATATTTGGCATTGGTCAACAGTAGAGCGGCTGAGAGAGCATAGTCTTTATTTTTAGAATTATTGGCAATTGTTACCCCATAAAAATTACCAAACACCGCCCGCCGATTCAGATTCTGCTGGGGAACCATAATGGAATCCAGACTTAAATGCGGATTTTTGCTTTGAATCATCTTCAAATCGCTGGCTAAACCGAAATAAGTGGCCAGATTTTCCGCCGTAAAAGCATCTAAGTCATTAGGCAGGGAACGATTCCAAGAATAGTTGCTGTTGGTCGGATTGGAAAAACTGAGATAAAATTCGGTCGCCGCCGCCGCCGGCACTTGCGCGTAACCATAATCATTGGTTAAAGTAACGAAATAATTATTGGTGCTATCTAGACTGACTAATGGTGTCCCAGCCTGTAGCATCAAAGACGACAAGACCGCTTTCGCGTGGCGGATATTGCGCCATTCGCCCAGCGCCACCGCCGTCCGACTGATAAGATTATTTTTCAAATCAATCTGGTTCAACGGTTTAAGAGTGGTCAAAAGTTCCGTCCAAGTCTTAGACGTGACCGCCAAGCCCGCCGAGGCATACATCGTTTTGTTGTAATACATCACTAGTGGATCAACCAATAATGGCAAGGCTTTTATCCCATTATTAGCCAAAAAGACCCGACTGCCCTCGGTAAAGGTATCCTGGAAAACCCGCTCGGTCACTGTCGTAAAAGGAATATCCGTCGTTTTGCCGACCAGGGCATTAAGCATGGTTTGATCCACAAAGAACATGTCCGGTCCTTCACCGCGTGCAAACGCTTCAATCAAATCCGCTAAATAGGTTTCCGGCGCTTTAGCTTCATAGGTGATGGTTACCTTGTCTTTATTATCCAAATTAAAATCACCGATGAAATCATTAATCTTGCCTTGATAATTGTAAGTCCCCCACAGTGTTACTTTGCCCGGTTTGTCGCCTTGCGACAAAGTGCCAACGCCGGGAATAATGCCGGAGAAAATCAGCACCGCGATGACACCAATAAAACCCAGAATGACCAGAAAGATTACTTGAAAAGGAGAAGATTTCATAATTTAGCGTTTCTTCATAATAAGCCCATAATGATGTTCGCCGGGAACAAATTCCCTTTCTACTTCAAACCCGGCCGCGGTGAAAGCTTTCTGCGCCATATCTTTAGTCACAATCTGATCGGCATGCGGACCCATGTTACCAAAAGAATCCAGCCAATCGATAACCACCGCTCGGCCATCCGGTTTCAGCACTCGTTTGGCTTCCAACGCTAGCGTATAACCCTTATCTTCCATTTGAAATAGAATATTGGATGCCAAGACAAAATCTACCACCCGATCGGCAATTTTTGAGCCACCGACTTTATCCAAATCGCCCCACAATAATTCCACATTGCCAATATGCTCATCTTGAAATTTACTTTTCAGCGCCACCAACAAGTCGCGTTGGACATCTACGGCGTAAACTTTGCCATTAGGCAAAACGGCGCGCGACAGCAACATGGCATAAGTACCGGTCGCACAACCAAAATCCGCCACAACCATATCGGGCTTAAGTCCGAACAACGGAACAACCTGTGCCGGATCAATAAAGGCCATAATTTATACCGTTATTTTACCACCAAACGGCGAAATCCAAGGTAAAAGTTATCCACAAGAAAAAACCAAGGTGTCACCTTAGGAATTCTTAAAGGTGACACCTTGGTTTTTTCGGTTAAAAGTTAATAGTTAGAAGTTAAAAGTAAAATGACAGAATACCATAATCGCAGACCTGCCTGCGCAGGCAGGCAAACGCGGAAGTTTGTATTCGGATGTCATTCCCGCGTAGGCGGGAATCCAGGAATATAACAAACAATAGATACTAGAAGACTAGATTCCCGCCTACGCGGGAATGACACAACACTAAAAATGCAGGGTTTCCCCCGCATTTTCTTTTGTATTTCCAACTTCTAACTACTAATTTTTAACTATTAACTATAGACACGTTAGTGTCGCCACCGTGTCCCCTTCTCTTGGTTTCATAATGCGCACACCTTGTGTCTGTCGGCCGAGCGTCGGGATTTCCGCCAGGCTGGTACGAATGATTTGACCCTGCTTAGAGACCGCAATAATTTCCGTTTCTTCACTGCAAATGACACGTCCCGTCATCATCTCGCCGGTTTTTTTCGTCACTTCCATCGTCTTGATGCCGGATCCCCCGCGTTTTTGCACTTTATATTCCTTCATTTTTGTCTTTTTGCCGTAACCGTTGGCGCTCATTACCAAATATTCATTATTGCGGTTGCTATCATTAACCGCGTCAGCGCCGACGACAATATCGCCTTTCTTCAGTTTCATGCCGGTTACGCCACCGGCCGCCCGGCCCATTTCCCGCACATCCGATTCTTTGAAGCGAATAGATTGGCCGAATTTGGTCGCCATAATTATTTCTTCGCCCTTACTTACCGCCACCACCGACAACAGTTCATCGCCAGCCGTCAATTTAAGCGCGATAATACCGCTCCGACGCACATCGCTGAAGCTCTGCACTGACACTTTTTTCGCCACACCCTGCCTGGTAACCATTAGAAGAGAGGCTGGCTGGCTTTTCTTGTCTTTCGGCATCGCCAAAACCGACGTGATTTTTTCATCCGAAGCAATGGACAGGAAGTTCGTCGCCGATTTGCCACGGGTCGCCCGTTTGCCTTCCGGAATCTCGTACATCTTGATTTGATAGGCTTTCCCACGATCGGTAAAGAAGAGCAGGTCGTCGTGCGTATTGGCGGACAGGAAAATCGTCACAAAATCCTCCTCTTTCATATCCAAATCAATCACGCCCACACCCCCGCGTCGCTGAGCGCGATATTCGGTCGGATCGGTGCGTTTCAAATAACCGCCGGCCGTCACCACCAACACATTTTCTTTTTCCGCCACCGTATCCGCCACGCTGATTTCTTTCGCCCCGCCGGAAACAACTTTCGTCCGCCGGTCATCGCCATATTTCTCGCTGATATCAATAAATTCGTTTTTGACGATTTTGAGCACTTTTTTCACATCCGCCAAAATACTGCGCAACTCAATAATCAGCGCTTGTTTCTCTTTCAGCTCGTCTTCCACTTTCTGCCGTTCCAAGCCCGCCAGCTTCTGCAGTTTCATATCCAAAATCGCCAGCGCCTGCAGTTCCGACAGCTTGAAATTCTTCATCAAAGCCACCTTGGCATCTTCGGTGCTATTCGCGCGCCGGATAGTCTTGATAACCTCATCAATATGATCCAGGGCGATTTTCAAACCTAACAAAATATGCTCGCGTTCCAGCGCTCGATCTAAATCATATTGCGTCCGACGCGTTACTACCGTTTTGCGGTGTTTGATAAACTCTTCCAAAATGGATTCAATCGGCAATAATTTCGGCACGCCATCCACCAGCGCCAGCATATTGTAATGGAACATCGTTTCTAGTTCCGTATGTTTGTATAAAGTATTCAAAATCTGTTGCGGATAGACACCGGCTTTGAGATCAATGACAATGCGAATATCCTTGGTCGATTCATCGCGAATATCGCGAATACCTTCCAGTTTTTTCTCGTGCACCATATCCGCCACCGCCACAATCAAATCCGCCTTGTTCACCTGATACGGCAAAGACGTGATGATAATCTGAAACACGCCCGATTTCGTTTCTACGATTTCCGCTTCGCCCCGGCATAGCACGCCACCTCGGCCGGACGCATAAGCATGTTTGATATCTTTTTCGTTGAAGACCAGCCCGCCGGTCGGAAAATCCGGACCTTTGATATTTTCCATGATGTCCTCCGTCGTCGCTTCCGGATTGTCTATCATATAGACCAGCGCATCCATCACTTCAGTCAGATTGTGGGGCGGGATTTTCGTCGCCATACCGACAGCGATACCCATCGTACCGTTTAAAAGTAGGTTTGGAATGACCGCCGGCATAACCGTCGGCTCTTTCAAGCGTCCGTCGAAGTTCGGCGTCCAATCCACCGTGTTCTTATCAATATCGCGCAACAATTCTTCGGACAGGCGCGCCATTTTCGCTTCGGTATAGCGGTAAGCAGCAGCCGAATCGCCATCAATGGAACCGAAGTTACCTTGGCCGGACACCAGCGGATAACGCATGGAAAAATCTTGTGCCAAACGCACCATCGCGTCGTAAACGGACGCGTCGCCGTGTGGGTGGTAATTACCCAGTACATCGCCCACCACCGTCGCCGATTTCTTGTATTTGGCGGAAAAAGACAAACCGGTCTTATGCATAGAATATAGAATACGGCGATGAACCGGTTTCAAACCGTCGCGGACATCCGGCAAAGCGCGCTGAACGATAACCGACATCGCGTAATCCAAATAGGACACTTCCATTTCCTTCACGATATTTACCGGTAGCACGTTCTGATGCTCCGCTTTCGGTTCGCTATTCTTTTTTTCGTCTTTATCTTTCATGGAAAGTAGTCTTAAAGTCTACGTAATAGTCAAAAGTCCATCAAGTCCATAAAGTCAAAAGTTAAATGTAAAATTAATTCGTATCCTACTTTAAGACTTTACGGACTTTATAGACTTTCAGACTGTTTTATTCATTCTTAATTATTTCCGTTGTCGTCGCTTCGGGCAAACCGGACACCACCGCCGATAATTGACTGCCCGCCACCTTGAAACCCGCCTTAACCATCGTCCAGTTATCGCTGAAAGTTTGCGAAATAGCCGCTAAAGGAGAAAACTGCTCGTTAATCGTTTTTTGCGCCTCCGCCACCGGTTGGGACGTGCCCATTTTAGACACCATACCATAACCCCAAGATACTACTACTAAACCGGTTATGAACGACGCGCCAACAATCGAAATAAAATGTTTTTCGCCTTCCGTCTTATTTTGCCAAGATTTGATTCTGTCTTTCCAGCTCATGTTTTTTTAAAAAATTTTTAATTTCTAATTTTTAATTAAATCCAGAATCCTTTAGGAGTTAATGATAATGACTTCACCCTCTTTGGCTTCCAAATCTTTTTTCTTGATGGTCAGTTTATCAATCGCCTCCGTTTTTTCTTCCCCCGCTTCTTTAAGAAAAGTTTTCAGCGACGCGCCATCATCATACAGCACCGGTACGATGATTTTCGCTTCCAGCGAGGTCGCCAGCTTATTAGCATCTTTGGCCGACAAAAAATTCCCTCCGCCTATCGGCACAAATAAAATATCCACTTCGCCAATTTCCTCAATCGCCTCAGCCGACAAATCGGCCGAAGCCAGACCGCCTAAATGGCACAGACGAATGCCTTCCAAATTGACCGCAAAAATAGTATTGATTTTACCTGCCGGACCGGACGACAAAAACCCGCGAATAAAGTTTCCACCAATTTCATATTCCCCCGGACCATTGATAATAAGAGGTTCCTTAGTGCCAAAAGTGACATTTTCCTGACCATTGAACATGCTGTCATTGAGGCTAATTAGAGCCACATCCGAACCGAATTTTACCGCTTTAGCGTCATAGTCTCGGCTAATCGGGTTAAAAGCGAAGGTCGTCTCCCCTTGTTGGACTTTAATAAAAGCCGCACCGTGATGCGTGATAATCATAAGTTAATTATAGCAAAATCGCCCACCCGATGCAACGCAGATAAGACGCAGATTTACACTGATAGACACTGACTTTTGTCATTGCTTGCCCCGTAGAGAAAATTACCATTTTCTGCTATCGGGGTCATTGCGAGGTACTCCGAAGCAATCTGCGTTTATATCTTTTAATTTGTGTCATCCCGGGCTTGACCCGGGATCTTATTAAATCATTGGTAAGATTCCCGTTTTCACGGGAATGACAATTCAGGGGTATTCCATTTTTAATTTTTAATTACTAATTTTTAATTGTTTTCTCTCCTTGCCTTTTTCCCCTCTTTTAGGTATACTTCCTTCATTATTAGTGCCTGTGAACCGAAGTTGTCTATACAAGACCAGAGCAGTCAGCTTGGCGCAACGGACGGGACGGGGCTCATCTGCCGTAGGCAGACGGGTTAAGGAATTTTTTTTATGCGCCAAAAGGCGCATACCCGTCAGAGCCTTGGCTCTGATTAGGGTAAAATAAATTATTATGAAAAAGAAAGTTATCAAAAAAGACGATGGTTTGGAAGAAGCGGAGAAGATAGAATCCGCCACTGATTCCGCCAAAACTGAAATCAAAAAGACGATGGAAGAAGTCGTCAAAGCTAGTCCTATTCGTCCGGAACCGGGCGCTTTAGTGGAAGGCCGGGTTATCGGCAAGGACAAGATGGCGGTGTATGTGGACATCCTGCCTTTCGGCACCGGTATTATCTTCGGCAAGGAATTTTTGAATGCCAAAGATGTTATCAAGAAAGTCAGCATTGGCGACAGTATTACCGCTAAAGTAATCGAAACCGAAGGCGAGGACGGCTACATTGAACTCTCGCTCAAGGAAGCCAAGCAAGCGCTTATTTGGAGCGATGCCGAGCGTGCCATCAAGCAAAAGACGGTCTTTGAACTGCTGGCGAAAGATGCCAACAAGGGCGGTTTGATTATTGAATGGCAAGGTTTGGACGGCTTCTTGCCTTCCTCTCAACTTAAGCCCGAACACTATCCGCGCGTGCAAGATGGCGATAAGGATCGCATTGTGGAAGAACTCCGCAAGTTTGTTGGCACCAAAATGACCGTATCCATCATTGGCGCCGATCCGAAAGAAGGCAAATTGATTTTCTCGGAGAAAAATACCGATAGCAAGTCCAAGAAAGAAATCGTGGAAAAATACGCCGTCGGCGATGTGGTGGAAGGTGAAGTCACCGGCGCGGTAGATTTCGGTATTTTCGTCAAAGTGGAAGAAGGCTTGGAAGGTTTGGTGCATATTTCCGAAATTGATTGGGCGTTGGTAGAAAATATCAAAGAACTCTTCAAGGTTGGCGATAAAGTAAAAGCCAAAGTGATTGAAGTTAAAGACGGCAAGATTTCCCTGTCTATCAAAGCCTTGAAAGAAAATCCGTGGACCGAAGCCGGCAAGAAATACAAGAAAGGCGAAATGGTCAAAGGCGTGGTCATCAAATACAACAAGCATGGCGCGCTTATCTCCATTGAAGAAGGCGTGGCGGGACTCTGCCATATTTCCGAATTCAAATCGGAAGACGACCTGCGCTCGCGCTTGGAATTGGGCAAGACCTATTCCTTCACGATCAATCTCTTCGAACCCAAGGACCAGCGAATGACTTTGTCGTTCCAGGACCCGAACAAGCCGAAGGCAGAGTAAATTGTAAAGAGTAAAGTTAAAACATAAAAATGCAGGGTTTATACCCTGCATTTTTATGTCATTGCGAATTACTCCAAAGCAATCTGCATTGTTTTACTGTCAAGGTGACACCTTGACAGTGCTTTAACATAACAAAACCCTTATTTTAAGGGCTTTATCAATTCCTAAGGTGACACCTTAGGAATTACCCAAATAATATCTAAAAAATGACTGCCGTTTCGGGCAGTCATTTTTGATTTAACTTTACTGTCAAGGCTTAGCCTCGCCAGTGTTTAAGCCTCGCCAGCATCCCAAGTGACGAGTGTCGAGTAAAAAACACCTGAATTTTGTGTCATTCCCGTGAAAACGGGAATCTAGAGATTGTCTCCAAAAATGACCGCCTGAAGTGGCGGTCATTTTTTAGTATTTATTTACTAGGACAGACCTAGTCGGAGACCTCATGGTATTCAGTATTACCACCCAAGCCATCGCATAAGTCTTAACCAGATATTTCTTTGTTTTAAGGTCTCTGTAGTAGTTCCAACAATTGCAATTTTTTTGATGTTTGTTGAAGTTGATAATTCCAATATCTTTTTATTACTGGCCGTATTTTCCTTTATATTGTCTTGGACTTTTTGTATGAGTGTTTTTGTGGGTGAATTGGGTACTGGTTTTAGCGTTGGAGTTTGTACGGGATTCTGTTGGGGTATTGATGACAGAATTGGTGTGGAGGTTACTGTTGGTGCCAGAGAAGCTGGTTTAGATGGAGAAGGAACAGTTGGAGTTGCTCTTGGTTTTGGTTCTGGAGTCTCAACTGGAGATTGTCCCAGTTTCGGCTTTGGCGGTGGTGAAGTTTTGAGGTATATCTTAAATGACAGGTCCTGAGTTACTGTTTCGTTAGACATGTCTGGCGTGATTGTGAATTCCAAAGAGTTGCTTCCTGAAAAAATTTGATCACCAAAATATTCTTGGGGCACAGAAACGATAACCAAATTGAGGCTAGATGTGTCAGATGGAATAGAAATAGTCGTTGGCCCGTATCTTCCCTTAGTTTTATCTATTGTAAAATATTTATCTGATGAAACCTCGTCCATATAAATTGGTCTCGGTATAGAAAAAGAATAACCTATTTTTGTACCAGTTGGCAGTGGTTCGCCATTAGACGTTACTGTTCCTTGTATGTGTATTTGCATTTGAGGGTTGGGGTTACTTCCCAAAATAGCTGCGGATGTTATCTTGAAGGGTAGATAAGGCAGCAAACAAAAACAGATTACTAAGATTATTCTTTTTTTCATATTATTTTTTGATTTTAATTATTGAAATAAACATCAAAACCGAAGTTATCAAATCTAATACTACCCAAGTTTCTTTTTGGAAATAAATAGGAAATAACGGGTTAAATAGTATTGCAATTACCCCCATAACAAACACCCACTGAGTTTTTCCTAATTCGTTAGCCCTATATGCGTTATATATAGCTACGCCCATAACCACCCATCTTAAAATTTGGAAATATGGAAAAGGCCAGATTGGGGGAATAGCCAAAAGAAGCATTAACCCAGCTACCATCGTAAACCAATTTCCCTTAATATTTTTCATAAGTTAGTTTTTTTTATTGCTTGATTCAGCCACCTCTAGCATTTTTTCTAATGTACTGTTAGGTAAGTTCCAAGACCCTTTTATTGACTCATAAAAACCGCCAAGAAACGCAGAAAAAATAGTAACAATTTCCAACATCAAAAAGACGTCTTTTTTGTTAAATTCTTTGCATAATTTACTTCCTATATGTTGCATATGTCGTAGCTTTTGTTCATGTTCATCATCATCCTTCATAATATAATCAGACAAATCCTTAATGAAAGGCATAGGATTTTCCCCCATAGCATCTACAAATCTTTCAAATAAATATTTCTCAAATATCAATGCGTTTTTTTCGTTTTCGGCCAAACCCTTATCCCAAATAATTCTCTGGGCATTAAAGAGTAAGGTATAAGCGACAATAAAAAATATCTTATTGATGTTCTCTTGCTCCAAATTATTAAACTCCTTTATATTTTTTTGGAGTTCTTTTGTTATAAAATCTGAGCCGGCCATAATACTAAAATTCACGCCGACAGATTTCAGCTCTAATTCGTGTTCCGTAAGATTGTCATAATTCATATTTTTTGCTGGAGGAGACCTTTTACTAGGACGGACCTAGTCGGAGACCTCTAGGATTTTATATAATTTGATACTTTACTGGCAATCTCTTTAATATTCACGGCAATAGAATATCCAACATAAGAAAGATAGCCATCAATACCTAATATACTAATAAACAGCAGCAAAATATCGACTATACTAAATCCATCTAAATACTGATTTTCCTGTATTATAAAAAGTAATTTACTCCATAGGTAATACAAAATCACTAACCCAATAAAAGCAGTGCAAAAATGATCTATAAATTTTCTTATCTTATGCTTCCAACTTAATACTTTCCAATCTTCAGGTTTTAAAAAAAGTTTTGGCATAACCAATCCCATGAAGCCTGAATATATTATTCCTATAGTAAGTAATATGGCCATATCCCTTTAATTAAACCTATTCATCGCGATATCTCTTCCTTCCTCCACCAGGCACACGAGGGCATCGGTGGTTTTTTTGGCCACCTTTTTCAGTTCGTCCAGTTCGGCGGGTTTGAATTTGCCCAAGATGAAATCAATCACTTTGTCCTCCCCTTGCGGTTTTTTCAGTTTGCCACCAGGTGTCTCCGGACAAGTGCCGATGCGGAAACGCACAAAAGCTTTGGTCTTGATGTGCTTGATGATGGATTCCACTCCGCGATGACCACCAGATCCGCGATTAAAACTGATTTTGAAAGTCCCGATCGGCAAATCCAGATCGTCGTAAATGACCACCAAGTTTTCCGCTTTCTTGGGCGAAGTCACTAAATCTTTCACGCTCTTGCCGGAATTATTCATCATCGTTTCCGGTTCCAAACACAACACCGCTTCTTTACCGATTTTCCCCGCGCTTTTCAGGGACAAGGTTTTCTTGTCTCCAGCCAATTCGGAAAAACCGTAATCCTTGACCGCTTTCTTCAAAAAGGCGTCCAAAATAATCCGCCCGGTGTTGTGGCGAGTCTCTTGGTATTCTTCGCCCGGATTTCCCAGGCCTATAAGGATGTAAGACATTAGCAACAGTATACCGTATATAGTATTCCGTATACAAATAGTATGATGAACAAATTTTTGGCAAGGGTTCCCCTTGACAGTGAGGAAACCGACTCCTAGATTCCCGCCTGCGCGGGAATGACCCTGGTAGCAGAGCAGGGCTCGCTACGGGGCAGGCACAAATACAGACGCAGATTGCTTCGGATTACCTCGCAATGACAGATGTAATATAGCACCACAGTGTTTCCTCTTGCGTCAAATGGGTATTTGTTATAAGATAGACGCAATATAGGCCTATTTTTCTTAATTTTTAACGTTATCCCCAAGTTATCCAGATTCTTAATCCCCTCATTTCATCTCCTATGACCGAAAATCTTGACCCAAAAATGCTTACATCCGGCGAAGAAGAACTATCGTTACCCAGCGCCGAAAAAATTGAAATCGGACCCGATCCGGCGCAAAAAGAACTCGGGACCGCCACCGATTGCACCGCCCCGGAAATAAAGAAAAAAAAGGAAAGCTGGTGGGACATCATCAAATTCGCCCTAATCACCCTCGCCATCATCATCCCCATCCGGATGTATATCGCTCAACCGTTTATTGTCAGTGGTTCTTCCATGTTCCCAACTTTTCTCAACGGCGAATATCTTATTATTGATGAATTGTCCTACAATTTCCGCGCGCCAGCTCGCGGTGATGTCATTATTTTCAAATTCCCGCTGGATACTTCTAAATATTTCATCAAACGCATTATCGGTTTGCCCGGCGAAACCGTTACCGTCGCCAATGGCAAAGTCTATATCAAAAAAGACGGAACTGAACGGGTAGTCTTGAACGAACCTTACGAACCCCAACCAACCTACAAAAACACCGTAACGGAACTAAAAGATGACCAATATTTTGTCATGGGCGATAACCGCCAAGTCAGTTTTGACTCTCGTTATTGGGGCGCGTTGGACGTTGAATATATCCGCGGACGCGCGCTATTCCGTTTGTTTCCGCCCAGCTTGATTTCATATTTACCGGGTTTTTTCAACGCCTATCAAGTCGATCAATCATCCAGCTCTCCCACTATTTTGAATTAAAAGTCATTTTTAATTTCTAATTATTAATTTTTAATTATATTTCTCCTATGCCTACGAGCGAAAACAAAAAGCCGATCAATAGCAGTCTGCAATCGCCGAAAGGCATGCGCGATTTGATTGATAAGGATTTTTATCTTTATCAAGGTTTTTTTGAAAAAGCCGCCGAGATCGCTTTGTACTATGGCTTCAAGCCGATTGAAACGCCGATTTTGGAACAGGAAAGCCTCTTCAATCGCGGGGTTGGCGAGGGTACCGATATCGTGGAAAAAGAAATGTATTCGCTCAAGACCAAGGGTGGCGATCATTTGACGATGCGACCGGAAGGCACCGCGCCGGTTATGCGCGCCTACATTGAAAACGGCATGCAGTCCTGGCCTCAGCCGGTTATGCTCTATTACTACGGTCCGTTCTTCCGTCATGAGAATACGCAAAAAGGCCGTTACCGCGAGTTCTACCAATTCGGTTTGGAGATTTTGGGTTCCGGCAAAAGCATTTCCGATGCGACAATCATTCATCTCTTCTACACTATCCTGGAAGAATCCGGCATAAAAAATCTCTCGGTACAAATCAACAGTATCGGTGACAGCGAATGCCGTAGCGCCTACCGTCGCGAACTCTCCAACTATTACAAAAAGAACCTTAAAGGTATCTGCGCCGATTGCCGAGAACGCTTAAAAACCAATCCGTTGCGCGTCTTAGACTGCAAAAATCCGCAATGTCAGGAAATCAAAAAGAATGCGCCGGAATCCATCAGTTTCCTCTGCTCCGCCTGTAAACAGCATTTCAAAGAAGTGATGGAATATTTGGACAAGTTCGGCATCGCCTATCAAATCAACAGCAATCTGGTGCGCGGTTTGGATTATTATTCCCGCACGGTGTTTGAAATTTCCGCCGACGTTGAAACCGTCGCCGCCGATGGCACCAAAACCACCACTCCGCTGGCGGTCGCAGGTGGCGGACGCTACGATTATCTCGCCAAGACCCTGGGTTTCAAAAAAGATCTACCGGCCGTCGGTGGCGGATTAGGGGTGGACCGAATCGTAGAATTGCCCGACTACGTCAAGCACACACCGCGTTTGATTAAAAAACCGAAAGTCTTTTTCATTCAATTATCCTTCGATGCCAAATTGAAGTGCTTTGAAGTGATTGAAACTTTGCGCAAGAATAAGATTCCTATGACTCATTCTATGTCTAAAGATTCCCTCGCCACCCAACTCGGCATGGCCGAACGGGCCGGCATTCCTTACGTTATCATTATGGGTCAGAAAGAAGCCTTGGAAGGCACTATCATCGTCCGCGATATGGACACCCGCTCACAGGATACGATTAAGATTGATAAATTGAGCGATTATTTGAAGAAACTCAAATAAATACAGCTTTCAGGAAATACAAAATTTGTATCTTAGATATAGGGCCTTTCTCTCAACAAACCTCGTGAAGCTGTTTTGGATTGTCATTCCCGCGCAGGCGGGAATCTAGACTCTTGTGGTTCAACCTGGATTCCCGCCTGCGCGGGAATGACCCCAGGGCTCGCTACGGGGCAGACACAAATACAAACGCAGATTGCTTCGAGAATACCCTGCCTGCGCAGGCAGGCCTCGCAATGACCAAAATTACAAATCTTGTCCATATGGACAAGATTTGTAATTTCCTGAAAGCTGAAACCTGACAGCTGAAAGCTATTGCATATTTGCTCTTTTATGCTAAACTACCCCCTATGTCAGCCATCGAAGTAAAAAGAGGAGACAGCGAGTCCAACGCCAATTTGTTGCGTCGCTTTACCAAGCGCGTCCAGACTTCCGGCAATTTGCGCCGGGTCCGCGACTTGAAATCCAGCAAACGGAAACTTTCCACTCTTAAGATCAAGAAGGAAACCCTGAAACGCCTGGAAAGGAAAGCGACCTACGAACGCTTAAAAAAGCTCGGCAAAATCAAGGATGTTGTCCGTAAATAATTTAACCAAGAAAAAGGCGCCGATGGTGCCTTTTTCGCTTATCGCCGATTATGTCTTAGGACCCAAATATGATTTGAGTCTGGTTTTTGTGGGTGATGCTTTATCTAAAAAACTGAACACTATTTATCGCGACAAAGAAAAGATTGCTAATATTTTGAGTTTCCCCTACTCCAAAACCGAGGGGGAAATTTTCATTCATCTCGCGCGAACCCAAGCGGAAAGTAAAAAATTCGGTCACAATTATCGCACTCATTTAATCTTTTTGTTTATCCACGGTTTATTGCATTTGAAGGGAATGGATCATAGTGCTAAAATGGAGGCTAGGGAACAAGAGATTCTAGCGCATTTCAATATAGATGGCCAAAAACATCTTCACGGGCTTAGACATAGGAACATCGTGGATACGCCTCGCGGTCTGCGAAAAAAGAAACGGAGAAAATAATCCGCACGTTTTAGCGCTGGTCAAAAAAAATTCTCACGGCTTGCGTCGCGGTTATATCATCAACATTGAGGAAGTTATTGATTGTTTGCGCGAAGCTGTCGCCGAAGCGGAAAAAGCCGCCAAGGTAAAAATCCGGCGCGTAAATTTGGGTATCGGTGGCGTTACTTTGGAATCCAAAACTGCCGACGGTTCAGCGCTTGTTTCGCGCGCGGATTTGGAAGTAACGACTAGTGATATTCGGCGGGCCACGGAAGACAGTCAAAACAATCTGACCGATATGCAAAATCGCCAGATTATCCATCGTGTGCCAATCGCTTTCAAATTAGATGGGAAAAAAGTGTTAGGCTCGCTGGAGGGTATGCAAGGTTCCAAACTGGAAGTCCATACTATGTTCGTCACTTATTCCAAACAGCATTTGAGCGACTTTGTTACCGCCGCCGAAGAAGCCGGTTTGATTGTGGATGATATTATCGCCGCCCCGCTCGCTTCCAGTTTGATGGTTTTATCTAAAATCCAACGCGCCTCCGGTTGCGTGCTCGCCAACATCGGTTCGCAAACTACTTCTATCGCGGTCTTTGAAGAAAATATCCCGCTTTCCGTCTATGTCTTTCCCATCGGCTCCACCGATATCACTAACGACATCGCGCTTGGTTTCCGTATCCCGCTCGAAGATGCCGACCGCGTCAAACGGCGCGAAATAGAACCGGAAGGCCCACGCCGAAAATTGGACGAGATTATTGAAGCGCGCTTATCCGATATTTTTGAATATATAGAAATGCATCTGAAAAAAATCGGCCGTAACGGTCTCTTGCCAGCCGGCGTTATTATTACCGGTGGCGGTTCCAACACTTTAAATATTGAAGAATTAGCCAAAGATTATTTCAGTCTGCCCGCCAAAATCGCCGCACCCGTGCGTATCGTGGACGGCAACAATCAAGGCATTGACCCGTCCTGGGCGGTCGCCTACGGCCTCTGCGCTTACAATTACGAATTTGATTTGGAAGGCAAAGAAGGCAAAAATTCCGGCCGCAACTTCCGCCATATGGTCGCCAAATGGTTCAAGGAGTTCATGCCGTAGTTAAGAAAATTTTAAATTCTAAACTCTAAATCCTAAAAAATAAAATATTAGCTTTTAAAAAATAAGAACATTGTTCTTATTTTTTTGGCTAGCTGTAAAATTACAGCTAGATGCCACAGACTGCGAAGCAGACCGTTTCCCAGAGCCGTCCCCTCCCAACGCAAATTAAACGGAAAGGCGAAATATCCTTTCGAGGAACTCTCGGAGGCGCGCAGGCACCGAGAGTGAAGGAATTTTCAGCAGGAAATTACCTGTGTCCGAGAAAGGATATTTCGTCTTGACCACCCTATTTTCAGCCATTTTTGCCCTATTTTAGGCCTATTTGCGTTCCCCTAGCCCTTCTGTTAACATTAGGGAAACTTTAATTAACCCAACCTAATTCATGCCTAAAATAAATCCTGAAATTGAAGCTTTTGCCCGCATCAAAGTCGTCGGCGTCGGCGGTTCTGGCACGAACGCCGTCAACCATATGATTGATTCCAAAGTGAAAGGCGTGGAATTCATCGCAATGAATACAGACGCGCAACATTTACATCTGTCGCGCGCTGATAAAAAAATTCACATCGGCAAAAATCTGACTCGCGGTCTCGGCACCGGCATGGATCCGGAAATTGGCCGGCGCGCCGCCGAAGAAAGTTTGGAAGATATCCAAAATATCGTCAAAGGCGCCGATATGGTGTTCATTACCGCCGGTGAAGGCGGTGGCACCGGGACGGGCGCCGCCCCGGTCATTGCTAAAGTCGCTAAAGATGCTGGCGCGCTGACGGTCGCCATCGTTACTCGTCCGTTCTTTTTTGAAGGCAAACAACGCAACAATATTGCGGAAGGTGGCATTGGTGAACTTAAAAAAGAAGTAGACGCCGTGATTTCTATTCCTAATGATCGTTTGCTCAATATCATCACCAAAGATACTTCCTGCTCTTCCGCCTTCGCGATGTGCGATGAAATTTTGCGTCAAGCGGTGGAAGGCTTGTCTAATATGATTACGATGCCCGGCGTCATTAACGTGGACTTTGCCGACGTGCGTACTGTTCTTTCCAATGCCGGTTCAGCTCTGATGGGTATCGGTAGCGCGACCGGTGAAGGACGTGCTATAGAAGCCGCCAAACAAGCCATCAATTCCCCACTCTTGGATATTTCCATCGATGGTGCACGCGGTATTTTGTTTACTATTTCCGGCGGTGAAGATATGACCATGTTTGAAATCCAGGATGCCGCCAAAGTCATTACCGAATCAATCGACAGCGAGGCCAAAGTTATTTTCGGCGCGATTTTTGACGAAAACCTAAAGAAGAATGAGATCCGCGTGACGGTCATCGCCACCGGCTTTCCAGAAAACGTCAAGAAAAAAGAAAAGAGTATTATTTTTAATTCCGAGACCAAGCCCGTTTCCGCCCGCGAACCGGTCACCGCTAAAAAAGCTGAAGAAACAACCGAGCCAAAAGACAAAGAACCGGAAGCCGAATTCCATCCTTTTTCTCGTGGCAAGTCCGCACCCGCAGCTGAAACCAAAGCCCCTAAAGAAGAAGTAGTCGTGGAAGATGAAGATTGGTCTTCTATTCCTGCCTTTCTTCGTCGTTCCAAGAAATAATTTTTTTGATTAAACTTATCGTTTTTTGTATTCCCAACTTTTAACTATTAATTTTTAACTTTTAACTATTTCTTATGATCTACGATGTCATTATCGTCGGTGGTGGTCCGGCCGGCATCTCCGCCGGCATTTATTCTGCCCGCAAACATTTGAAAACCTTATTTTTAGCTTTTGAAATCGGCGGACAGTCCACTGTCTCCCCCACTATCGAAAACTGGATTGGTTTGCCAACCATCTCCGGCGCCGAATTGGGTCAAAAACTCAAGGCTCATTTGGAAAGTTACAAGGGTGAATGGCTGGATATAAAAGAACGAATGAAGGTAACTGAGATCAAAAAAGACGGTGAAATTTTTTTCGTCATTGATGATAAAGGAATCACCTATCAAAGCCAGACGGTTTTGATTACTACCGGTTCCAGACGCCGAAAATTATCCGCGCCGGGATCCGAACAATTTGAGCATAAGGGCATTTCCTACTGCGCTTCCTGTGACGCTCCGCTCTATTCCGGTTCCGACACGGTCGCCGTCATCGGCGGAGGCAATGCCGGCTTCGGTACCGCCAGCCAACTTACCGCTTATGCCAAAAAAGTCTATATCATTGAACAGATGCCTAACTTCCGCGCCGAAACAATTACCGTGGAAAAATTATTGAAAAATCCGCAAGTCACTGCCCTGTCTAACACCGAAATTTTGGAAATCAAAGGCGAAAAATTCGTGTCCAGTCTGGTATATAAAGATCTGCAAATGGGAAAAATCACCGAACTCCCCGTTCAAGGTGTGTTTGTGGAAATCGGTAACATTCCGGAAACCGCTTTTGCCAAAGGCTTGGTAGAAATGAATCCAATGGGTGGAATTATTATTGACCCCCGCCAACAGACCACCAGCCAAAAAGGCATTTGGGCAGCCGGCGATTGCACCGACATCCTCTATCATCAAAACAATATCTCCGCCGGCGATGGTGTCGTGGCGATTGAAGATATTTACAACTACTTGCTGAAGAAATAATCAGAAAAACTCTGGTGGTGGCACCAAAAATCGTGCCACCCGGAGAATCTTCCTAGTCCATTTTCGGACGAGCGAAGATAAGAAGAAGGGCGCTCAAACCAACCAAACCATAGACAATTTTCGCCAACATCGAACCGACGCCGAGCAGGCTGTCTACTAGGTTGTAATCAAAAACGACTAAGCCCCAATTCAAACCGCCGACGATAACGAGAACTAAAGCAATAATCTTTAGAGTCTTCATATCTTTATCGATGGTTAAGAGATTAAATTCGACCTGGTGTAATTATAATACGGATAAGACGATTTAAACAGTGGAAAACGTTAACGGCTAGACATCGATAGGTCTAGCTGTTAACTCCAATTTTTAGTACGTCAGACATGGTTTTTTTGGTCTGACTTCAATTTGAACTTATTCATTTTTTGTGATAAATTGTCCTAGTTAGTGGGCCCGTAGCTCAGCTGGTTAGAGCGTTACATTGACATTGTAAAGGTCGTTGGTTCGAGCCCAATCGGGCCCACATAAAGAAAAAACCTTCCGCAGGGAAGGTTTTTTCTTTATGTGGGAGGCACAGCGATGTTTTTGTTTGAGCGGAGCGAAAGGCAAAAACCGCGAGCCGGGATCGCGGAAAATTTTCGTCAGAAAATTTATCTGTGACCACAAAAAAAGAACCGCTTCGGCGGTTTTTTTGTGGGTGAGCCCGAAGCGACTGAACTGCTTCAGTCGCGTTTGGGCTCGAACAGCAGAGCTATATTTTTTCAACAGAAAAAATAAGCGAGTTGGTGCCCAGACCGAGCCTTGTGACGACAAGGCAAGAGTCGCGGGCGAGACCAATCGGAGCGCTTTGCGCACAAATCTATGTGGTCCACAATAATTTGTTTTTCGTCAAAAACAAATTTTCCAGACCCGGCCTCGCTTAGGGTTAAAGAAGAGCGCTTTGCGCCATTATTTATGTGAGCCACAATATTTCATTTTTCGTCAAAAATGAAATTTCCAGCCCCGGACTCAGCTATTTTTCCTGTTGAAAAAATATGCTTCCGTCTTCACAAAACGCAAAAAGGACTGAAGCAGTTCAGTCCCTTTTGTCGATTTGTGAACCCATTGCGTGGCTTTCAGAACTTACTAAACAGAGAGATTATATCAAAAGTAGTATTCAGAACCTATCCTTACTTATTGCTAGGTAAGCTCACCTTGAGCGGTCTTGTCTCTGTATAAAGTTCACAATGTACGTATGTTCATAAAAATGGACCTATCTGTCTAACTGTCCTTATATGATGGTAGATTAAAACATAAAAATATGTTATAAATATACTATATGGCAAACTCAGATTTTTTAAGGGCGAACATAAATCAACATTCCATCAAGAACTCTAAATCCAAAAAAATGGATAGTGATATTGATAAGGCAATTTTGATGGTAGTTGATACTTTAAGTAAAAACTATCCCCACTTAACCTTTGAACATCAAAAGACAATGAAGATTGTTGATATTATCGCTATGTTATCAAGGCAATATCCAGAATATGCTCAACATTTCGGTAAACCTTTTGGTTCAAGCTTTATAAGTCCAGACGGTGGCTTTCTTTTTGCAACAAACAAACAAGGCGAACGCCGAATTATTCTAGTATCAGAAGTAAAGCATCAAGGCACAAATGATAAGCGGAAAACAGAGGGTCTACCAAAGCAAGCACGAGGAAACGCTATCGAGCGTTTAGGAAAAAACCTAATAGGGATAAGGGCTTTGTTCAAAAATGAGGGTGTTTTACCTTTCGTGTGTTTTGGAAACGGTGATGATTTTAGTGATGGCTCAACTATCATAGACAGAGTTCTAACGATGAATGATTTTTTTGCTTTGAATAAGATTTTTGTGAAAAAAGATTTTCTACCATTTGAACCATCATCAATGCTTTTTAGATATGAAGCTTGGACCATTGAAGAAATGGTTGATGTAATGCTAAAAATAACAAAAGAAGCTATAGAATACAGGTTCGCTTAGTTTTTCTTTATAAGCCACAACAATTCTTTAACCTTATTGCTTCTATCTCGTAGATTACGAGAGCCGCGATATGTATTGTATTCCTGCTCAAGAAGTTCCCACTCACCATATTTACTCACTATTTTCTCGAATTTATTGATAGGTATGATACCTTCATTATTATAGGAAATCAGAATATATTTTGCTGGTGTATTTTTTATTAACTCATCCATCGCTTTTTCTGCTGGAGAGGTTTTATTATAATCAGAGCGTTGCCAGTCTTCAGCAATTCCACTAACTCCACTTTGTATAGCGATAGGCTCACCCCCATTGATTATGTTCAGCATAAAATAGTTAGAACCATAAGGATGTTGATTATAAGGGGGGTCGAAATAAGCCAAATCAACTGGCTCAATCTCTTTTACTAACTCATTTGTATCCTTACAAAATACCTTTGTGTCATTTTCAGTATCAGCAAAAATCGGCATATCCAATGTAATATCAGCCAAGATACGTGAGAGAGCATTTTCACCAGCACCACCAAAATGACCGATACCATTTTTTTTATGGAAACCCTTAAATACTCCAGAAGTATTGTTGTGAATAGATGCTTTTATAAGTAGAGCGGATAAGCAATAGATTTTCAAATCATCGTCAATATCGTGCTCTATCATATAACGGACATTGTCTATAATCTCACCGTTATTGCGAGTATAAAAAACCCTTTCTCCAGTTTTTATATTTTTATCATCCTTTGGTGCATAGTTTTTAGTAATAAAATAATCTGATTTTGTTTTCTTGAGTTTGTTTGCATTGAGGTATTTTATTGCCTTTTCAAGTCTAGGTATATCAACATCCTTTTTATTTGTAAGATACGCTGTATTGATTGTATGTGTGTATTCTTCAAAATCATTTGAAATCAAAGTGGTTGTGTGGTATTTCAATAATCTCGCAACAACACCACTACCAGAAAAACCATCTAGTGCGGTTATTTTATCTTTTTTTAATTGCTTTTTTACTTTAACAATTGCCTCATTTATAAATGGCAAAAGTCTTCTTTTGTTACCGATATAAGTTATTAAGTGAGATAAAAAATACTCACTATTAAAATCTGGTAAGACATCATACTCATCGGCAGTATTTAGACTATTGAAACTTTTTTGTTTGTTTGAAATTTTGGACTTCATTTATTTTGAAAAATGTTAGCAAGTTCTCGAATACGAGTTCAGATAATTTATAATGTCTTCCTTTTTGTATCTTCGCACTCGTTTCGTCCCGATACGTATCGCTGGAAGGATGCCTTTACGGTCCCACGAACGTAGTGTATTTGGGTGACACTTGAGATATGCAGATGCTTCTTCCAATGTTAGAAGTTCTGGCAAAACCCCTTCGTTTTGTGGCGTTTTTTTCGTTGATTTCATACCTAACATTTGATAACATTATTATACACGACATTCACTATGTTCTCAACGTTCACAGCTTGAGAATAGCTAGGTAAAATTATGTGAACTTGTGAATGATGTGAATGTATATGAAACTAGGTATTAACGACAAAAAAATACTGGAAACACTTTTTAATATGCGAGCAGGTTATGTGCTCGATTTTTCTGATAGACGGATGCTGGAGTTTTTTAAGGAAGATTTCGGGATAAATATCTACGATGAGAAATATGACTTCGATTTTCCAAGTAAATCCAAAGCTAACCGATTGCGTGGCATCTTGCTCAAAGAGGATGTGATGGTTGTAGGACAAATAATTCTATCCCTCGTTGATTACTTTGAAACGAGCCTACTTGTTGATGGTAAGGAGATACCACAGAACACTAGAGACCTCATTCAAAAAGGGCGTGAAATCGGTGCAAGAATGTTATTCAACGAAATGGCAAAAGGCAACGAACCAATAGTCAAAGCCATCACAGATAAAACAGCCCTCATAAAGAACTTCAATAATTTAGACTACAAAGCCCTCAAAACCAATGAGAAAATATATCTGTTGAAGGTCCTATATTCATACTACGAAGCTATCATAAGAACCTATTATGGCTCTG
>Ga0247841_10000384_pt1 | contig 115461 bp, 136 predicted proteins | sample LaCruzMarch2015__2_FD_192410 | JGI IMG/M metagenome (GOLD analysis project Ga0247841, IMG submission 192410) | Freshwater microbial communities from meromictic Lake La Cruz, Castile-La Mancha, Spain - LaCruzMarch2015_18m | ecosystem: Environmental > Aquatic > Freshwater > Lake | place: Spain... | reverse complement strand
GAGCATTCCTTTCCTCCTGTCGTTGAGCTATGAATCAGCTCCAACGTACAGGACAGAGCGCTCAGGTGGTAAACATTATGATGAGCGAAAGAGGCTGGATTGGTAAACTTTTACGCGAGCGTTTACATGAGCAGTGCAGTTGTCATGAGATCATCTTCTCCCCTTCTCTTGAATCCTTAATGATCGTATCTTATCCCAGGTTCTTGAAAAGGTGCTAATCCCAGTTTATCATGGTTCACGATCAACCATCGTCTTGCTCTCATTGCTCGTCTTACCCCATAAAGACACCAAGGCCCACCAGATTTCACCTCTCTTCATCAATGCAATCCCTAAGGGGTAACTCTGTCCATTCCAAGTTCTCCGCTTCCCTCTCTCCATCCTGCGTCATTTGGGAATATGCCTATACAAAACTCGAAAAATTCACATGCGGCTGCGCCAAATCTTCCACAAATGTGTTGATTCTATCAGTGCCAATGGTCTTGCGCAGACCTACGTAGATTTCCTTAAGAACCCACGATCAAGGATCGGCATGCGATGGCGGACCATGGCAGCAACTGTGAAGCAGCGTAGGTATGGTCAGCAAGAAGTGCCCAGCACGCTGATCTGCACCACGACTACCTGCAGAATTGAGAAGAAACGCTAAATCTAAAGACCTGACCCCATCGAGATGAGAGAGTTTGCTATACTATGCGCATCATGAGTGGAAACGGGGTGTAAAGGATTGATGCAAAGTTTGATCGAACCCATCCCCTTCGGAAAAGCACTGGCAGGCAAGCGGGTTCTGGTCACGGGCGGAACTGGTTCCTTCGGCCACGCCGTGGTTCGGCGCTTCCTGGAGGAAGGATCCTTCCAGGAGATCCGCATCTTCAGCCGGGACGAATTGAAGCAGGAGTTGATGCGTCAAGAGTTGAACGATCCGCGGTTGAAGTTCTATATCGGCGACACGCGCGATCGAGCCAGCGTAGATTCAGCCATGGACAGCGTCGACTGGGTGTTCCACGCCGCAGCCTTGAAGCAGGTTCCCTCTTGTGAGTTCTTCCCCATGCAGGCAGTCCTCACCAACATCATCGGCAGCAGCCATGTGATCCAGTCCGCTATCGAACATCATGTGAAGAGGGTGGTCTGCCTCAGCACGGACAAGGCTGTTTACCCGATCAACGCCATGGGCATGACCAAGGCTTTGATGGAGAAGGCCGCGCAGGCCGCATCGCGTGACATCCGGGAGGAAGACACCTGTGTCTGCATCGTCCGCTATGGTAACGTGATGGCTTCCCGGGGCTCAGTGATCCCCCTCTTTCTCCGCCAGATTCAAGATGGGGTGCCCCTGACTGTCACCGATCCCTCCATGACCCGTTTTCTGATGACGCTGCAGGATGCTACCGACCTGGTGCTGTTCGCCTTGACCGAAGGCCGCCAGGGAGATCTTTTCATCCGCAAGGCTCCCGCCTGCACCATTGGGGATCTGGCTCAGGCCATGCTGACTTTGTTTCTAGCTGCAAACCCCGTTCGCATCATCGGGGTTCGTCATGGCGAGAAAAAGTACGAGACCCTGGCCACTGTGAAGGAACTGCTGGCCGCGGAGGACCTGGGCGATTACTTCCGTGTGCGCATGGACACCCGTGACCTGAACTACAACAAGTACTTCAACGAAGGGGAAATCTCTCAACAAGTTTTGGAGGATTATACGTCCGACAATACCCGCCGTTTGGACATGGAAGGCGCTATAGATCTTCTGCGGCAACTGCCGGAGATCCAGGCGGCACTGAAAGACCAATGAACGAACTAGGTTCTTTGCGGATCGGCATCACTGGCGTCGTAGGTATGATTGGCACCCACCTGCGCACTTTCCTGCAAACGAAACCTGATGTGACGGCAATTCCCTGTCCCGACGAGTATTTCCAGGATCCGCCGCAACTGGATCAGTTCGTCTCCTCTTGCGATGCCATTGTTCACTTGGCGGGAATGAATCGTGGCCTGGAAGAGGAGATCCTCGAGACCAATCTCCGTCTCACCCGGGCGCTCACTGATGCCTGCGATCGGACTAATGGCAAACCCCACATCCTTTTCGCCGACTCCATTCGCAAAACCCGTGGGGACGCCTATGGGCAGTCGAAGACCCAATGCGCGGAGTTGCTCCAAGCCTGGGCTGGTCAAGCCGGCGCTCTCTTCACCGACCTTGTTCTGCCGAACGTCTTCGGCGAAGGCGCCAGACCTTTTTACAACTCGGTGGTGGCCACCTTTTGTTACCAAATCGCCAATGGGCAGGAACCGGCCATTCTGGTGGATGCGGAGATGGAGCTGCTGCACGCTCAGGAAGTTGCCCTGATCATCAACGAGGCGATTCATGGACCCTCCACGGGGGAAGTTAGACCCCAGGGAACGAGGCTCCATGTTTCTGACCTGCTGGAGCGGTTGAAGGAGATGGACCGCTCGTACCGAGTTCACATTTTCCCCAGGCTGGAAAACGATTTCGCCCTGGCCCTTTTCAACACCTTCCGCTCCTACCTCTATCCTGCGCACTACCCTGTTCGAATTCCCCAGCACCAGGACTCCCGCGGTGTGCTGGTGGAGACAGTGAAGAGTCAAAACGGCGGGCAATGTTTTGTCTCCTGGACCCATTCAGGAATCACCCGCGGCAACCACTATCACCTGCGCCGGCTGGAGCGCTTTCTGGTGCTTCAAGGTCTTGGTCTTCTGCGCATCCGCAAGCTTTTCTCCAACGAGGTCCAGGAGTTCCCTCTGGATGGATCAGCTCCCGCCTATGTCGATATCCCCACCTTGCACGCCCACAGTATCGCCAATGTCGGTGCGGAGCCGCTGATCACCCTCTTCTGGTCCCACCAATTACTGGATCCTGCGCACCCGGACCAATTCCCGGAGGAGGTGCAGCCATGGGCGAGCAGATGAAAGTGATGACCGTAGTCGGCACCCGGCCGGAGATCATTCGCCTCTCCCGGGTGATCCCGGCCCTAGACCGCGCCATGAACCAGATCCTCGTTCACACTGGCCAGAACTTCGATTACGAGCTGAACGAGATCTTCTTCAAGGATCTGGAGCTGCGCAAGCCGGACCATAACCTCCAAGCAGCCGGAGCCACCGCCGCCGAAACCATCGGCCAGGTCATCGCCCGCATCGACCCGATCCTGGAAAAGGAGAAACCGGAGGCCTTTCTGGTGCTCGGCGATACCAACAGTTGCCTGGCTGCCATTCCCGCCAAGCGCCGCCACATCCCCATTTTCCACATGGAGGCGGGCAACCGCTGCTTCGACGAGCGAGTCCCCGAGGAGATGAACCGCCGCATCGTCGACCACATCGCTGACATCAACCTCCCCTACAGCGACATCGCCCGCGAGTATCTTCTGCGCGAAGGATTCCCACCTGACCGCATCATCAAGACCGGCAGCCCGATGAATGAAGTCCTGCACCACTATCTTCCCAGGATTGAAGCTTCAGATGTCTTGAGGCGCCTTGGCTTGAAAGACCAGGATTACTACCTGGTGAGTTGCCACCGCGAAGAAAACGTGGAACCCCCCGCGATGCTGGCCAAACTGGGGGAGGTTCTAACCGTTCTCGCTCGATCGGGTCGCACGATCGTTGTCTCCACCCACCCGCGTACGCGCGCCGCCTTGGAAAGGCAGGGAACTGTCTTCCCCGCAAATGTGGAGTTGTTGAAGCCGCTAGGTTTTCTCGACTACGTGAAGCTGCAACTGCAAGCCATTGCCACCCTTTCCGACAGCGGGACGATTAGCGAGGAGTCCAATATCCTCAACTTCCCCGCCCTCAACATCCGCGAGGCTCATGAACGGCCGGAGGCCATGGAGGAAGGGGCTGTGATGATGACCGGCCTCGGGGTGGAGCGAATCATGCAAGGGTTGCGGATTCTCGAAACGCAGCCCCGAGGAGCAACGCGCTTGTTGCAGCCGGTGGAAGACTACCAAAGCCCAAACGTCTCCGAGAAAGTTGTACGCATCATCCTGAGCTATGTCGACTATGTCAATCGCGTGGTCTGGATAGGTGCAACACATCCTTGAAAAAACTGCACAGACTCTGCCCCCTTATTGTTTGTGCAGACTAAACGGTAACGTAATCCACCAGAGCGTGCGGTTCAGGAATAGGTAAGCGATCTTCTATCAACCCCTGGATGTGCATCTCGATGGCTTCCTGCATGTTTCCCTTGACGGCTTCGACAGTGACCCCGGTCGCCACGCATCCGGGAAGATCTGGAGAGTAGGCTGAGTAGTTATTATTCGCTTTTTCAATCACTACAAGAAATTGAAGCATTTCATTTCTCCTCCTCCAGTTTCGCTTGTTTCCGAATGCTATGCAAGGTTCCTGGCGCTAAATCATCGTTGGGGTGTCCGGCAATGGTTACGCGTCCAGACTTTTGCAGGTGCTTGTACTGGCGATGGCTGCCTTTTGTAGCAACAAGATACCAGTCATCTGCCTCGATCAGCAAAACCAAGTCGCGCACTTTCATGATCACCCCTATTGTAGCGGAAACATGATTCCGTCCCATTTTTGCTTTCCCACTTGGCTCCCGGAAATGCAGCGACAGGCTCCAGCCATGTCTCCGCCAGCCAGGGGCAGCTAATCAGCTTGAAGTAGCTTGTCCTGGCTTCTACCTCATGAAGAGATGAATAATCGGGACATGATGCAATTTTGGCACAAAATTACATTGTGTCCCAGATTATTCCAGCACGATGTCCCAGATTATTCAGCCAAGGTAAACGGAACCCACAATCGCTGATTTGGCATAAGTTGTTAGAGATTGGCGGTGCCAATGGAGCTGCATGGAAACGGCGAGCTTGGCAATCCCCCAAAATGGCCTGCACACCATGACTACGCAGAACAAGGCAGAAACGCTAAATCTAAAGACCTGACCCCATCTTTACGAACTATGGTTTGGCACAAGTTGTTGGAGATTGGAGGTGCCAGCGGAGCTGCTTGGGAATAGCCGACGCTAAGCGCCCACCAGAATGGCTTGCACGCCACGACGTTCTGTAGAACAAGGAAGGAATGCTAGAATAATGAAGAATGCTAAATGTGAAGCCTAACAACATTTCCAGGAGGTAGGACAATGAGACAAGTGATCGTTTACCCTGGCGAGGACAGCTATTGGGTGGCGGAGTGCCCTACTTTGCCTGGTTGCATCAGCCAGGGAAGGTCGAAAGAAGAAGCGATCGCCAATATCAAAGAGGCGATTCGAGGATACATTGCTGCGCTGCAAGAGGACAATCTGCCTGTCCCTGTAGAGCATTTTGACACCCTAGTTGTGGCAGTATGAGTAACCTGCCAAGGATTTCGGGCAGAGAATGCGCCAAGGCTTTGAATGCGGTGGGTTTCTATCTGAAACGACAAGATGGCAGCCATTTAGTCCTGCGGCGGGACGATCCCTTCGCCCAAGTCGTTGTGCCTGACCACAAAGAACTAGACCGAGGTACTTTGCGCGCCATTATTAGGCAGACCGGTCTTAGCGTTGATGAGTTCGTAGGATTATCGTGAGAGACTCCAACCCCGTCTCGGGAAAGCAGCCCGTCTCATTTTTATGCTCTATGGCTATTTATCAGCCAATCAGGGGCAGCTAATCAGCTTGCGGCAGCACCAGTAACGAACCTGGCCATTTCGCCACTAATCTCATAGCATTCCCTTCTCTTCCACCTCGCCCTCGATCACTTCCCTGGCTATCATGTCTGGAGCAAGCATCCTTCACGGAAACCCGGCTTCTAGCCCCGAATAATCGGGACCTGGACAATCGGGAAATGGAACCCACGATCTCTGATTTGGCATAAGATAGTGAAGATTGGTAGCGCCAGCGGAGCTGCTTGGGAATAGCTGACATTAGGTGCCTCCAGATTGACCTGCACGTCACGACCATCCGCAGAAAAAGGAAGAAACGCTAAATCTAAAGACCTGACCCCTGGTTGTTTTGCCCTAGTCGAACAATATGCGGAGTCGTTGCTGGACTTGGGCTTGCATCACAGGTGACAATACGCCCAGCTCACGTTGCAGAAATGTCTTTGTGACGGTCATCAAGCGATGCAGTTGAAGTGTTGACGAAACCCTCAGTCCGGTTGAAGCGAAGCTGTCATCTTTTAAGTTAATTACTAAGTCAGTTTTCAAAAGAATGGGTGGAATCTGGCTTGTAATGAAAGCCAGAATGAGATGGTTGTGCGTGCCGATGGGTTCTGTGAGGCAGACCGCCGGTCGAACTTTTCCACTAGAGAGATCATCGAAGGGGAATGGAACGAGAACAACTTTATACTTCGTCATGAAATGGTTTGCCGTCACTGGGCGAGTAAATATCCTCTTCGGGATCCTTCAGATAGTTGAGGACAGGACTGAGTGATGCTGAATGCAACCAATCCTTTTCATTCCATTCTTCCATCGGCGAATACAGAACAATAACTCGCACACGCATTGGACCTGGGATAGGAAGGATGCCGTCTAGTTGTAATTGGTGCGATTCATCAACAGTTCCGGTCAGTTCTATTGCGGTTAAAGGCAATTCCATTGATCGCTCTCTTTTCTGACGACCCTCTAGCAGGTTCTGTAAACTATTAGTTAACGCCTCAGACATCACAAATCCACTTTTCTGTCATTCTCAAACACTATCACTTCACCTTGATCCGTAGCAATCATCTTGGCGCCCCCTGTCATCTTGATTCCCTCTTCTTTTCATGCTAAACGCAGTGAAGCATCTCCATCGCGTCTTGGATTTCGTCGCGCACAACTGCGGGTTAAGACAAGCTGTTGACTCTCCCACCGAGTGAAAATACCCTTCTCTTCCGCCGCGCGCTCGATCATCGCCCTGGCTATCAATGTCTGGAGGAAACATCTGCCACGGAAACCCGGCTTCTACCCCCGAATAATCGGGACATGATTAATCTGGGACACAATTAATCGGGACATGATGTAATTTTGGAACAAAATTGCATTGTGTCCCAGATTATTCAGTCTTGTGTCCCAGATTATTCAGCCAAGGAAAATGGAATCTACAATCGCTGATTTGGCATAAGTTGTTAGAGATTGGCGGTGCCAATGGAGCTGCATGGAAACGGCGAGCTTGGCAATCCCCCAAAATGGCCTGCACACCATGACTACGCAGAACAAGGAAGAAACGCTAAATCTAAAGACCTGACCCCACTTGGCATTCTTCTTTGCAATTCCTTGCCAGGGGTTCGAAAGTATAGGTCACTTGGTTACCGCTCATAGAATAGGATAGATCTTCTTTTTAGCCATGGTTGTACGTGAATTGTACCGGTAAACAACCACCCTGCACCGCGAAACCCGCTCAGTGGCTGGGATGGTTCTCCAAGAACCAGCGGTAGGCCCGCTTGATTCCCTCTTCCAGCGGAGTCTTCGCCTTCCAGCCCAAGGCCTGGATGCGGGAGACATCCAAGAGTTTACGTGGCGTCCCGTCAGGCTTAGAGGGGTCAAAGGCGAGCCGTCCCTCGAATCCTACGATCCGAGCCACTATCTCTGCCAGCTCACGGATGGTCAGGCCTTCCCCCGTGCCGATGTTGATGAATTGAGAGTCTTCGTAGTTGTCCAAGAGGAAGAGGCAGGCTTCAGCCAGGTCATCCACGAACAGGAACTCTCTCCTGGGAGAGCCTGTTCCCCATAACACAACTTCCTCTGCCCCGTTTGCTTTTGCCTCGTGGAAACGGCGGATCAGCGCCGGCAGCACGTGCGAAGTTTGTAAATCATAATGATCCCCCGGTCCATACAGATTGGTCGGCATGGCACAAATGAAACTGGTTCCATATTGTTGATGGTAAGCCTGGCAGAGCTTAATCCCAGCAATTTTAGCCAAGGCATAGAACTCGTTGGTTGGCTCTAATGATCCTGTCAACAGATGTTCTTCTTTGATTGGCTGAGGAGCGAATTTAGGGTAGATGCAGGAACTGCCGAGGAAGAGCAATTTCTGCACTCCGTTTTGAAAAGAAGATTGAATCAAGTTGGTGTCGATCATCAGGTTGTCGTAGAGGAAGTCTACCGGAAAGGTGCTATTGGCCATGATCCCACCAACTCGGGCCGCGGCGATGACCACGATCTGCGGTTTCTCCACCGCAAAGAATGACTCTACTTCTGTCTGCCGGCGGAGATCTAACTGATTTGATGGCTTAACCACGATTTGACGAAATCCCTGCGCGATCAGCACTCGATGAATCGCGGACCCTACCAACCCACTGTGGCCTGCTAGATAGAGTTTAGCGTTACGGTCAATCATGGCAATCCAAATAGGAGCCGTCTCGCCCAGTGATGCCAGTAAGCAGTGCAGTTTTCATGAGCTGTTCCTCCCCTTCTTTTTTATTCCTTTCACCTGTATCTAATCCAGGATTTTCAAAAGATGCCACCCCTCAACTTATCATGGTTCACGAAAAGGGAGGTTGCAGCATGCCAACAAAATTACACCCTTCCCCAGATCTCATCTTCTCCTCTTTCTTTGACTTTCGCCTTCCAATCGGATCGGAGCGCCACACATTTCATAAAGACGGTCTACGATCCGCGAACTGTAGACACTAGCCAAGCCGCGGGCGTCCAGGTTGGTTGCCACAAGCACTGAGCTGCAAAGCCCTCATCACCTCGCCCTCGCTGGTGTTCTCTTCATCGAAAGAGTCACTAATGGCGGTGCAGTTCATTGACGAGGGCCGCGACGAGGTGTGTTTTGCCCAGACCGACTTCACCCTGGAAGATCAAGCCGCGTCTTCCAGCGATTGGCTGCTTAACCAGATATGGCAGAAGAGTAAAACACTGGAGAAAAGCCATTTGAGGTACTTCAAAGCGTCACCCAGAGAAGCTTCCTACCCCACCCAGAAGGTAGCCATGAAAAGCCGATTATTCAGTCTTGTGTCCCAGATTATCCAGCCAAGGGAAACGGAACCCAGGATCTCTGATTTGGCACAAGATAGTGAAGATTGGCTGCGCCAGAGGAGCTGCTTGGGAATAGCTGACGCTAGGTGCCCACCAGATTGGCCTGCACGCCATGACTATCCGCAGAAAAAAGGAAGAAACGCTAAATATAAAGACCTGACCCCATCTCTCTCATCTCTCTTGACCCCATCTTTCTGCTAAAATCTAACATTGCAGGATTGTGGTACATAGAAGGAGAATATAGCGGTGATGCTCCTCAATGCTTCACGAAGGAGTGGGTTCGAATGAGTACCTCCTATGCGTCCAACGTGGCTGCTCTAGCGCAGTCCTTCAGCCTGACTGCAGTGTACGTATTCGGCAGCAGAGCAGAGGAAATCGTCGCATCAGCTTTCGGGAAGGCGCCCTCTGGTGATCGCTCCGAATCGGATGTGGACATCGGGGTCCAGCCAGAGAGAGGGTCTTTCCTCTCAGCGCGGCAGCGGGTGCAGTTGGTTCTGAAGATGGAGGAAATATTCGGAGTCTCCCGTGTTGATCTAGTGATCCTGCCAGAAGCGAACGCTTTCCTTGCTGCCGACATTGTGCGCGGTGAGCTTCTCTATTGCTGCGACTCGGCCCAGGAAGCCGAACTCCAGCTCTATTACTTGCGCCGTGCGGGCGATCTTGCGCCATTTCTCCGGGAGAGATGGCGCGAGCTAGTGGACGCCGAGTTGTGACACCATCAAAGATCAGGGCAAGCATCGTCCTAGAGAGAGCTGAGCAGATCACCGAGCTGCTTCGTGGTATTGATGCGCTGCCGCTGGGCAGCTACCTTCAATTTCTAAGTGATCCGCGCAACCCAGCAGCAGCGGAATCCTTCCTCAGGCGGGCGCTGGAAGCACTGCTCGACCTTGGGCGACACATCCTGGCTAAAGCCTTTGGCCTGGGTCCATTGGAATACAAAGAGGTGGCGCTTACTCTCGCCCGGCAAAAGGTGCTCAGTACGGTTCAAAGTGCTCTTCTCGTGGAGCTTGCCGGGTATCGAAACCGTCTGGTGCATTTCTATGATGAGGTATCTGCGCGCGAACTCTATGATATTTGCACAAGCCAACTACAGGACATCCGCAACCTTCTCCGGGCTCTTCTTGACTGGATCCATCAGCACCCAGATTTGGTGGATGGGAAGCTCTAGACCCTATCCCTGCTGAAAGGACACCAGGCCGATCCCCTCTCTCCCCCAACAACCGAGATCATCATAGGAGAAGCCGTTGGATCGCATCATCGCGGAAGGTTTCCCCTTTCTTCTTTACTGGCTACCGACTGCTCCTTCGCTCCGCTACGGCATGAGCCACCAGCAACAGCTTGCGTGCCACTGCCGTCAAGTCACGCGTCCTCCCAGCAGAATTATCAAGAAATGCTAGAAACGCTAAAACTAAAGACCTGACCCCATCTAGCTCATTTGAATTGAAGAAAAACTATGGAGGCAAAATGACGCAACGCTACGCGATCCAGGCAGTGCTTTATCCAGGAGATAAATCGGGGTACGCGGCTGAATGTCTTAACCTGGCTGTAGTCACTCAGGGCCAGACGCTGGATGAAACGGTGCAGAACCTTCGAGAAGCGATTCAACTTCACTTGGCGGGCGAGGATCTGGCAGAGATGGGGCTGGTCTCTCCCGAAGCCACGTCAAGTTGCGGCGCATTGGCCCGTATGGACAGAAACAGATGTTGACGATTCCGCGTCACATAGAACTCGATACCGGCGCCCTACGAGCTATTTTTCGGCAGGCAAGCCAGTACATACCGGATCAGGAACTGAGGCCCCACTTTTACACAGAGTGATTGGGAGTCATCCGCTCCCCTGCAGCCAACTGCCGTGAGGATTCCGGCAGATCGCCTCTAAAGCAACACGTTCAAGGTAAGTGAAATACCAATGGCATGTCTTCCTCGCCTCGCTGGATCCGGACTTCTCGCAAGTCTGTCGTGCGTTGTATTTACCTCAACGAAGTCTTGCTGCCGGCCAGTATAGCCAGTCTGCAAGTAGATTCGATCGCGATGTGCTACCAAATCCGCACGTTGGACAGAAGCCCATGCCCATGCCATTTTACTGTACCATGCAGCCCCTTCCTGGGATTTCTGAGAGGATCACTCTCGCTGGCCTGTCGTCTTGGCTTCAAAATCAAGGCCAGGTCCTTCCGGGCGGCGCCAGTGGAGCTGATTGAGAATGACTGATAGGAGACAACCCAGCAGAATTGCCTCCACACCATGACTACGCAGAACAAGGCAGAAACGCTAAATCTAAAGACCTGACCCCGGTTTCTCGTTTTCGTTGACACGAAAGCCGATTTGTTCAAAAATGAGCAAGAAGTGGAGGTTGAACAAATGGGTTTATCCGTAGCGATCCTTACAAAACCTTCGTTGAAGGTTCAGGTCGGTTTTGTTATCGAGCCGGACGAGCAAGGGTTTCATGGTTTTTGCCCAGCTCTGAAGGGCCTGCATGTCGACGGTAAAACAGAAGCAGAAGTACTATCCTTGGTCAGAGAGGCGATCCAGCTATACCTCTCCTCCCTTATTCGCCATGGGGATCCTCTACCGATTGGATGCGCGATTCAAGACCAGATCGAACCGTCTACACTGAATGGGTTTTCACACCCGCGTAACGAAGAGTTCACTATCCTCATCCAATGAAGCACCCCCGTCACATCTGGGAACAGATCCGGGGCATCAAGATTGAGGAACTTCAATGAGTTCTCAGGAAAGATGGCTGGGTCTTAGATTCTCAGCATAGCGATTCAATTCTTCTGTACTACCATCCTGCTACGAGGAGGCGAGTTGCCCTCCATTATCACCCAGGCAAGACCTTCCCAGAGAAGACGCTTAGAGGAATCCTCGAAGACATCGGGTGGCAGATCGAGGATTTGATTGCACTGAAGCTGATTCGCTAGCCATATTTCGTCTCTCGTCTCATAGCATTCCCTTTTTTTCCGCCAGGCGCTCGATCACCTCCCTGGCTATAAGCGTCCGGAGCAAGCATCTTTCACGGAAACCCGGCTTCTAGTCCTAAAGGCAGCCGTGAAAAGCCGAATAATCGGGACATGGATAATCGGGACATGACGCAATTTTGGAATAAACTGTATTGTGTCCCAGATTATTCAGCCTTGTGTCCCAGATTATCCAGCCAAAATAAACGGAATCCACGATCGATGGTTTGGCACAAGGTAGTGAGGATTGGCAGACCCAGTGGAGCTACTTAGGAATAGCTGACGCTAGGTGCCCCCCAGAATGACCTGCATGCCATGACTATCCGTAGAAAAAGGCAGAAACGCTAAATATAAAGACCTGACCCCAGATTGTACAGATTGTACTTGCCGCAGGCCTCGGGCAGGGTTATTATTTCTAAAGGAAAAATGATCACCAAGTCTGTTCCTGAACGCACGGTAGCTTTCATCGGTAGACAGAGTCTGTACTGTACGATCCGACGTTATAGGTTCGATGGAAAGGAAAGGCAATCAACTAGATGATTTACGGATTGAAACTTCACGTGGAACGCTTAGAGGATGGCGGGGATTACCACTATTTAGCTACAAGCCCCGACCTGCCAGGTCTTCTTGTAGCGGGAGATTCCCCGGAGGAGTGCATCACCATGGCGCCACAGGTGGCATCCGCTCTTCTGACTTCCATGCTGGAAGCAGGAGATCCTCTTCCAGCTCATCTGCAAGAGGTGAAAGATTTGCCCTTCCAGTCCTCGGTCCTCGTTGAAGTGTGAAGTATTTAGAGCTGACAAGGAAGTTGCGACAACTTGGTTGCCAGTTCACACGTCACGGAGCGGGTAGTCATGAGATCTGGCGGAATCCAACTACGAACCTGCAAGTATCGATCCCATATCACCGCTTGAAGGACATCGGACCTGCATTATTGGCGAGGATACTCAGCCAATTGGGCATTTCTCGCAAAGACTTCGACCATAAGTAAGTTAGACTACATAGGGCCAGCTCAGGGGCGGGGTTTTCTTCCCTCGCATACCATGGAACGGAACAGTTTTTCGCCCCGGTAGTCTCTTCGCCACCCTCAGACCCGACTTCGACAGTTCATAGCCAAGCAATACGGCTGGAAGTGTCTCTGCTGAATGCTTCCAGCCGTATGCGGAACCGCCTCCTGGTAGTTGTTCACACGGATAGGATTGAAAACATCAGAATAGTGAGCGCAAGAAAGGCAACCAAGAAAGAGAGGAGACAATATTAAGAGAATGCTAAAAGATCCAGACATGCTTGAAGAATACGATTCCAGCAATGCTACTCAGGGGAAGTATGCAAAAAATATGCGGAAGGAACAAACATTGTGGTTATCGAGCCGGATGTTGCGAAGATCTTTCCTGACCATGACTCAGCGAATCAAGCTTTGAGATCGCTGGCAGAAATCATCAAACGACAAAAGGGGCTCCCGGGTTTCTCTGGGAAGGACCATCTTCGATAGATCCTTCGCTCCATTGATTCCTCGCCTCCCAAACCCATCGTTCATTCCCTTCGCTTTAGCCAGATCCTCGATCATCTCCCCAGTTTGCTGCGTCTCATTTTCTCCTCTTTCTGTAGTTGTCGCCTTCCAAGCGGATCGGAGCGCCACACATTTCATAAAGACGGTCTACGATCCGCGAACCATAGACACTAGCCAAGCCGCGGGCATCCAGGTTGGTTGCTACAAGCACCGGGCTGCAAGGCCCTCATCACCTTGCCCTCGCTGGTGTTCTCTTCATCGAAAGAATCACGAACCCGCTCCAGGAAGAGGGGGACGGAGAGAAAGTAGGAGAAGATCAACCGGCGCTGCAGTTCATTGACGATAGCCTCGATGAGGTGCGTATTTCCCAGGCCGACTTCGCCCTGGAAGATCAAACCGCGTCCTCCAACGATTGGCTGCTTAACCAGATGTAGCAGAAGAACAAAACATTGAAGATAAGCCATTTGAGGTGCTTCAAAGCGCCACCCAGAGAAGTATTGGAGGTTTGTCAAGATGCAAAAAAAGCCAAAAGCAGAAAATGAAAAGTTTAGCCACTCACTCCATGAAGTGAAATTCCGCGGCAACGAACCCCCCGGCTTCTACCCAGGCAGCATCTAATGGGGACAGATTTATTTTCCTACTTATCTCGGCCTTCCCGGCCCTCGAGATTCTACTCGTCTTTTAATGATCTTCTCGATTTCGTCCACGAGATCCGATCCTGCCCTACTCTAAGGATAAGCCGCCAGCCAACTGTCCCCGTTGGAGCAACCTGCGAATAAATAAATCTGTCCTCTTTTCTCATAGGATGCTGACAATGTTATATTATAGGTGCATATTGTGTCCTCGTAGGACACATAATAGATATGAAACATAACATTCCCACGAAAACCCTGGGCACTCAAGCCGCGCATCTGGTTACCTCACTCTACGAGGAGAACAAAAGCATCTTCCGCCTGGAGGATGTCTCTAAAATTCTCAATCTGGAGGGTTCGATATCTCGTAGTCTAATCAGAAAACTGGTCAACAGAGGAGTTGCCACCCGCTTGAAGCCGGGCTTGTTCATCCTGGCGCCTTATGAACTGGGGAAAGAAAGAGAATATATGGGTAGCCCGCTCATTGTGGCCCGCGAGTTGGTGTACGGGAAGGACTATTACCTCTCCCACGGTACAGCCATGCAAATTCACGGAATGGTTACCCAACCCCAGTTTGTTTTCTATGTGACAACCGTGAAAAAACGTCGTGCCATTCATATCATGGCCACTGATTTCCAGTTCATAACCTGCAAGGAAGAACACTTTTTCGGTACAATCCAGCACTGGGTAACCAAGCAAGAACGGGTGCGGATCAGCGATCTGGAGAAAACAATCATTGACAGCCTTTATCAGCCCGAGTACTGCGGCGGCATCACGGAAGCGGCTAAAGGGATTTGGCTGCGCCGGCAGGATGTGAATGTGAGCCGTCTCATCGAATATGCGCTGAAGATGGACAGCGGCGCTGTTATTCGCAGGCTGGGTTATCTCCTTGAACTCTACGCAATCGGTTCACCGGAACATCTGGAGACCCTTCGCGGTCACTTGACGGAAACCTACGCCAGGATCGATCCGGTTCTGCCGGCTGAAGGCAAGTTCATCAGGAAGTGGAGACTACAGCTGAATGTATCGCCCGACGAGTTCCTATCAGTGGTGAGAACGTAATGATACCCCAACGAAACCTGTCATTACTGTCGAATCGCCTTGCCCGGGAAGGCGGCCGCCGTATTCCCGAAGCTGTTCTGGAACGGGATTACTGCCTGGCCTGGTTCCTGGTGGGGCTTTCCAAAACCTCCCTCACTGATCTCCTTGCTTTCAAAGGCGGCACCGCCATCAAGAAATGTTATGTTCCGAACTATCGCTTCTCCGAAGACCTTGATTTTGTAGCCAGACATTCTACCTGGGGTACGAAGGACCTTTGCCGGGCGCTGCTAATAAAGAGGCCAAGGTGGACATTACCATACAGGAAAAGATCGTCTTCCCCATCGTGAAGGAGCCAATCCTCAAAGCATATACCGAATACGAAGATCTGCCCGATGATGCGAGAATTGGCGTGTATTCGATCGATGAGATTGGCGCAGAGAAGATCGTCGCCCTGCTCGATCCGGCACGAAACGAACCAAGAGAACTTTACGACCTATGGTATCTTTCGACCCATAAGTATGTGGACCTGGCCGATCTGTCAGAAGCTGTGGGTCTGAAGATGAAGTTCCGGAAAAGGGAAATATCCGATGTCAAAGCTGGGTTGATTCGGAAAGAGGCCCGATTAAAGAAACTATGGAGCGTTCGTCTTGCGACACAAATGGCGCTCCTTCCGGAATTTGACGAAGTATATCGGGCGGTATTACGTGGACTGCGGCAGGCAGGATTCCTGGTGTAGGGGAAAACGCCCACTCCCATCTTAATCCTTTACTCCCACGCCTTGACCAGCCAGGGGTAGCATCAGCATCCACTGGGTGAAGGTTTCGATCATCGCTCTGGCCTTCTCGGCTCTTTCCACATTCGCCACAAGCGCAGGCTGTCCAGCCGGCAATGTCAGCAGCGCCTCTTCTTCGGCCCGCTTGGCCAGTTGCTCGTAGATCTTCATGAACTGGGGACGGCGAACTGGGGATTGGCATTGGCGAACTCCACCACCCCGAGCAATTCCAGGGCCTTCCGGGCCAGGGGGTGCATCTCCTTCAGTCCCTCGCAACGCCAGCCATCGCTGAATACAATAAGGGTGCCAATCGCCTTGATGGCCTGGTCATGAGCCTCAATGGCCAGCAGATCGCGGATCTCTCTGGTCGCTCGTCGAATGTCAGCGGGGATTGGCGCAAACGGTCCCCCGGTCAGGGCAAGGTTTCTCACCGCCCGTTGGGCCACTGGAAAAGGCATATCGCCCAGGAGATCGGTCCAGGTGTCCACCGTCCTCACCGAAGCCTCCCTGGCGTTGGTCCATACCTCGGACATGTAACCAAGCAGGATAACCACCTCAGCCCTGGTCATCGTACACCTCCATCATAAACCCCCTCTTGCTTCTGCTTTTCCATCTCTTGCTGGTAGAGCTTTTCCCAGCCGGCGGTCTTCTTGGAGTAGGTGGGGATCTCGCCGTGACCGTGGCCGCCCTTCTTCTTCGTCTCCAGGAACTGCTCCCAGCGGCGACCTGGCCCAAGAAAAGTGGCAGGGTGCATAGTGTACCGCTCCTCCTCGCCCCGGCGTGCAGCGGCGTAGTGGCCGGCGCAGGCGACCAGCAGATCGCTGATGATGCCTTGTTTCAAGCGCGACTTCCAGCAACCGAAGGCGCGTCGCTTGTCGATGTGAGAAGGGTACTCCTGCCAGAAGGCCTCAAAGTCGGAAGCGTAGGTGTGCGCGTTTTCGCTTTTCTTGCGCACACGCGTCGTGAGATTTTCCGAAGGTAGGGAAGCATGGGGTAGAGAAGTAAAGGGTAGAGCAGTAGGGGGTAGAGCAGTAGAGAAGGGCGATCCGGGTTGATTCTGGGATGCTGCCGGTGTGACACTGGGTTCACTCCGGGATGATACCGGCTTGGTTCCCGTATCAATCTGAGGCGACCCTTCTTTGGCGCCGATGGAAACTGGTTCAGCCTGGCGCCATTCCGGTGGAGGCGGCAGACATTCCGACCGTTTCTCCTTCTCCGAGACGTGCTGGTGTTTCTCGAAAGTGGTGACCTGAATCAAGCGTCGCCCTTCCACCTGGTAGCGGAGAATGAGATGGTCGGCAGCGGCCAAATCATCAAGGAGCTGGTTGATATCACAGGGGTCGCCCGGGAGGACCTCGATCTTGATCTTCCAGGGACGATCCTCCAGGCGTCCCTTCCAATCGGCCATACACCAAAGTCCTTCGAAGAGAAGGCAATGGAGCGGGGAGAGGGAGAGAAGCTGTTCGTTGTGAAAGAAGCCGGGCTTCAGGTTGCGCGCCCTCATCGGTTTAATAACCCACCTTCCTTAGCAACCTCCACTACGCTGCTCAGATCCTCCAGGTCCTGGGTGAAGAGATCAGAGGCAGCCGTGGCGGTGAGCACGGCATCCACCAGGGCTCGTTTCTTGGCTTGTTTCAACACCACGTTGTAGACATCGGCCAGGCAAGCCCCCGGGTTATTCCCCTCCACAGAAAAGCGAGCCTGTAAACGGCTCTCCCGGGTAGAGCAGGAACCCAACCCGGAGCAGACCACCAAACCGCTGGACAAGGAGCGCAGACGAAAGATCATGACATACTCGCGGTGCCCTTCTCCCAGGTCCACCGGCATCCGTTCCCCCTCGAACTCGGGCGCCAGTCCAAAGCCCAGGGCCAGCTTCTCTGCTCCGGCCTTCAAGAGGGTGGGCTTGTCGCCAGGGTTGACCACTCCGTAGTGACGACCTCTCACCAATACCGTGCCCAACAGTTGCTGCACGGCCTGGGACTGCCGGGTCAGACGCTCGGCCATCGGCAGTCGGGTTCCCTCGGCGGGGAGAGCAGTGTTCTTCTCATTGGCTGTTCCGTTGCTCATCTCATCCTCTTTTCTTTTGCTTTTCCCCGGGGAAACGAACCGTCCCCAGGCGTCACGCTGCCATACCGGCTTGCCTCGAAGTACACCTTTATCAGCGGATTCAAACGACCACTGGCATCTATCTCCAAGGACAGACTGGAGAGAGTGCGTCTCTCCTCAACGGTCATTCTTCTCATCTCATCCGTTCCTTTTTTAGATAATCGGGACATGATGCAATTTTGTTCTAAAACTGCTTTATGTCCCAGATTATCCGGACGATCTCCCGACCTATTCAACGATTCCCGGCCTGAGTTGGCTCCACAACTTCCTTTACATTGCTGCGTCCAATCAGAACCTGCAGTTGGGCTAGCGTCTTGGAGAGGTCAGCGATGGCGGCGGTCAGCTTCTCCAGTTTCCCCTCGGTGCGGATCAACAGGAAGGCAGCGACCACGATGGGGAAGCCGAAGTTAGCAATGGCGGTTAACAACTGAGTGATGTCCATTCCCTAGCCCCCCGCCACTTTGCCAAGATGGTAGAACATGACGGAGTTCGTGAAAAAGAGACCTGCCTCACTTTTCCTTGCTTGCGCCATGCTTCTTTGATATTTTTCTCTTTGGAAGGAAACCATCTTATGTTATCCAGAGAAGTGCTTCTTAAGGAGATTGATAGCCTACCGGCAGAATTCATGGATGAACTGCAGGATTTTGTACAATTCTTGAAGCTGAAGCGCACCAAAAAGAACATGGAAGCAACCTTGCTCAGCGAATCTTCATTGCGGAAAGATTGGTTGTCCGCTGAAGAAGATGAAGCATGGCGAGATTTATGAAGGGCGATGTCGTTGTCGTTCCATTTCCCTTTTCCGATTTGACCGACGCAAAGAGACGACCCACTCTTGTGATTGCCGAGCTCTCCGGTGATGATCTCATATTTTGCCAAATCACCAGCCAAAACGTGAAAGATCACTACTCAATTTTTCTTGATGAGGAAAGCTTTGATGCAGGAGGCTTAAGCAGGAAAAGCAATGTCCGCCCGAATCGCATCTTCACTGCCGCAAAACGAATACTTCTTTACAAAGCAGGGCGCCTAAAAAGCGAAAAAACTGCGTTGGTAATCGATAGAATCATAGAAATCTTGACCAGCGACAGCGTAAGTTAATTACCTCGCAGTCAGAAATCAGTATTGGTTGTACTTATGATCTCTTTTTCCGTCCTTCGCCCCGATCAGGTTACGGTTCCTCCCCTGTAGAGGGCAACGCCTCTCTTTCACTGATGGTCTCGTTGGTGTACAGCGTCCTGCCGCTGACCGGGTCGACGCCTCTCACCAGCTTCAACTGCAGCTTGGTGGGCATCGGGTTGTTGACTGTAGCCATGGTTCTTGTTCCTCCTTTCTTCCCCGCTGGGTCCATTCTTTGATGGTTTCCCTGGAGGCTGCTGCCCGGGGGGCTTGCCTCCTCTAGCTAGAGGGCGGGGAAACCTTCGCAGCTTCCCCCGAATCTCTCTTGGTGGAACCGAGCTATCTTGCTGGCCAGCTCGAAGCCGGGGATTGGCATCGATGTCATCGTCAATGGGTGGGGCACCTCGTGAGGATCCATGTGCCAACGGACACGCCAGAGTGCAGTGCCCTCAAGAAGAAAGCGGTAAGCGCTTTCTTCTCCCTTCAAGATCTGTGTCAAAACTTTAGGATGGATGTGCAGCATGCAGGCGATGCGGTAGCGCAGCTTGTCATGAGGGGTGCTATGCCTCCGGACGATCCGTGAAATCGTGGAGAGAGCACAGTGGTATTCCTTCGCCAACTCTGTTTCATTCAGCATCGACCGATGCATCAAGATGAAGAGCAAATCCTTTGGCCAGCCACTACTCATGTCTTTTCACCTACTTTCATGAAGCTAAAACCCCATCCACCTCCTTCCTGCGAATCTCACCAGCCCCGTTTTGATCCCCTCCATCCCAGCATATCAGTGCCAGTAGCTAGAAGGAGTTATTCCGTTCCCCGTGCCAGCGGAAATCCGCGATCGATTGTTTGGCGCAAGATGCTGAAGATTGGCGGCGCCAGTAGAGCTGCCTGAAAATGGCGGAGTGCCTTGAGCTGGTTGGGAATGACTGATAGGAGGCAACCCCGCAGAACGACCTGCACGTCACGACCATCAGCAGAAAAAGGAAGAAACGCTAAATCTAAAGACCTGACCCCATTTAGCACCATTTAGCGGAGGATAGAACAGACTCCTTTCATGGTATGATGATATATCATATAGATAGGAGGCCAAGACGATGAGTACCCAAAAGGTGGCTATCACCATCGAGGAGAAGCTCCTTCGCCGCATCGACCAACTGGTTGCAGCGCATCGGTTCCCCAATCGGAGCAAAGCCATTCAAGAGGCGATAGCGGAAAAGTTGGAGCAGCTTGACCGAACCCGATTGGCAAGAGAATGTCTAAAGTTGGATTCCACGGTGGAACAGCAATTGGCTGATGAAGGGATCGGGGAGGACCTTGGCGAATGGCCCGTGTATTGAGAGGGGAAGTGTTTTGGGCGGACCTCAACCCGACAAAGGGGCATGAACAAGCGGGGCGCAGGCCAGTCGTCGTGCTCAGTCACGATATTTTCAACGAACGCTCCGGGACCGTCATCGCTATGGCTATCACCAGCCAACCTCAAGCGGCTGGTTTTCCCCTCACGCTGGAGTTGGAGGATCCCAATCTTCCGAAGAAATCCTGGGTGAAGATCAGCCAAGTGCGGACTCTCTCTGTGGAACGGCTGGGAGAACGGATCACACAGCTTGCTCCTGAAATACTCGAGACACTCGTCCAAGGTCTGGAAGAGATCATCAGCTAAGCAACGTCCGCTCTTTTCTTTCTTTCCTGGTGCGAGACCTTCCTGTTGGCTGTCTATCTCGGCTCGAAGCGGCATAAAGAAAGCCTTGGTTTTCTTGTCAGTGAACGCAGCAGCTCACGTGCCACTGCCGTCAAGGCACGCGTCCTCCCGGCAGAATTATCAAGAAATGCTAGAAATGCTAAAACTAAAGACCTGACCCCATTCTAATTACTATTCCAAGTCTTCGTCGGATAACCCTGCGAGATCAAGGAAATGCTTCAAAAAGCCAATCTTCAGAGATACGTTTCCATGAATCGGAATAGATAGCCGATTCACCGTTCCTTCTTTGCTAAAGATGTGATGGCTACCGTGAATTCGGAGTAGATTCCACCCGTTTTTTCTCCAGCACCCGAGCCAGCTCTTTGCCGGAGACGGTTTTCAAACAACAATCTCCAGAAGGCGGCCTTTCTCGGAGATTCTCGGACGATCGCCATCGATGGAAAGGCAACCTTCTACCACTTCATAGAGATTCAAGAGAAGATCTTCGAAGGTTTCCCCCTGGGTAGCGCACCCGGGAATCGCTGGAACCTCCGCCCAATATCCTCCTTCAGCTGCTTCATGAATGAGAACTTTGATCTTCACGATTGCACCATTGGGCTATTCTACCAGTTCCATCCCCCTTTGCCGGGAAATGCGAGAATTGGAGACGAGAAGGATCATAGGCGGGGTAGGAGATCAGGTACGCAGAAATGGGGACTGGCTCGTTTTCTGCCATTTGAATAGTTGCCAACTCCATTTTAGTCCAAGGAATGGCTCTGGCGACCGCGGAAAACCAGCCTGTCCCCTTTGGTATAATCTCAATTCATTTCAGATAGATGAAATCTGTAATGTCAATCCGCGTTTGTTTGAGAATATATCGGACCACAACTCATCCGTCTCGCTGCAAGGCACGGATGACTTGCTCGTAAAGCAGGCTGGGAATCTTGCTCAGACAGCCACTTCCATGAGCTCAGTATTAAGCGCGAAATCCAAGTCGTCTTCTACGGGTTCCAGATAGAGAGCAATCGCCTCGCGGATGTTCTCCAATGCCTCCTCTTCAGTCTCACCTTCGGGAATACAGCCGGGAAAGGCGGGGACAATCACCGAGTATTCACCTTCATCGCTTGGTTCCAGGAAAACTATCAGATCATATTTTCCTCCGCGAAGAACAGACCGCCAAGTATGTTCAATTTCAACGATTCTTCACAGCAGGAATAAATGGGGAATAAGGAGGCAGATCTATTTATATACCCAGCACGGATAATCTGGGAAATGGATTCCGCGATCGATGAGTTGGCGCCAGATGGTGGAAAATGGCGGAGTGTCTAGAGCTGATTGAGAATGACTGGTAGGAGACAACCCAGCAGATTGGCCTGCACGCCATGACTATCAGCAGAACAAGGAGAAAACGCTAAAACTAAAGACCTGACCCCACGTTGCCGCCGGCGCCTTGCGAGCTATTTTCCGGCAGGCAAGCCAGTACATACCGGATCAGGAACTGAGGCCCCACTTTTCCACTCTCGCTGGCCTGTCGTCTTGGCTTCAAAATCAAGGCCAGGTTTTCGGGCGGTACCAGCGAAGCTGCTTGAGAATATCTGACACTAAGCGCCCAACAGAATGGCTTAGACTGCATGACCATCAGCAGTTTCAGGAAGAAATGCTAAATCTAAAGACCTGACCAACCCCTCCAGGTTAGCTAAAAGATTGCAGCAGAGGTATATTGAAAGTATAATAAATATACTGTGAAATTCGAATTCGATCCAGGAAAGAGTGACAAGAACAAGGAAAAACACGGGATAGACTTTTTTCAAGCGCAAGCGCTTTGGGATGATATTGATCTCATTGAGATTCCTGTGAAGACGGTAGATGAACCCAGATTTCTGGTCATCGGAAAGATCACAGGCAAGCATTGGTCAGGGATCATAACCTATCGAGGTGACGACATTAGAATGATATCTGTCCGGCGATCCCGCAAAGAGGAGGTTGATCTATATGAAGGCTGAGGAATTCGATCGGAAGTTTGATGAAGGACAAGGCGTTTCCCAGTATCTGGACATTTCCAAGGCCCGAAGGCCTGTACAAGACCAAAAGAGGGTCAACGTCGATTTTCCGCTGTGGATGATCCAACAACTGGATAAGGAAGCGAAGCGCTTGGGCGTACCTCGGCAATCGATCATCAAACTGTGGGTGTCAGAGCGACTGAAAAGGGTATCTTGAGCTTTACCTCCAATCCCTTTTTCTAAAGCTACCGGCCGCTCACTCGAATGATAATGCCTGGCACGCCCAGAAGGAGCTGTGCCGATGATCGTACCGAGAAAAATCTGCGATCGATGGCGTAAAGGGGACAGATTTATTTATTGATGACAGGCAAGCTGTTTCTCGCGGATCCCGCTGACTGTCGATGATCTAGCTACTGCACCGTTGGCCTTGCCAACGGTGGACCAAAACGAGCGGAGAAGTTATGCAGCTTAGATATTAGAAACCATTGCAGCGGGTGAATGGGAGCTGATCCGACATCGCTCCAATGGGGACAATGGACTAACAGCCCGTCTTGAGCGCAGCGCAGGATAAAATAAATCTGTCCCCTTATTCTTAGATGGCGGAGATTGGCGGCGCCAGTGGAGCTGCTTGGAAATGGCGGACAGGAGACAACCCCCCAGAATGGCCTGCACGCCATGACTATCCGCAGAATTAAAAAGAAATGCTAATTCTAAAGACCTGACCCCAGTTTCCTCGATCAAAGTGCCGGCGTCGGTGCGGACGATGGAGTCGATGGGCAGGTCCAACAGGGCGGCAATCTCCATTGCCGTCAAGCGAAGGTTCTCGTCGGTGGCGGCGACACGGATGTTGCTGAGGGTCTCGCTGGTGTAGAGCGTCTTGCCGCTGACCGGGTCGGTGCCCTTGACCTGCTTGATCTGCAGCTTGGTGGGCATCGGGTTGTTGACTGTAGCCATGGTTCTGGTTCCTCCTTTCTTCCCCGCTGGGTCCATTCTTTGATGGTTTCCCTGGAGGCTGCTGCCCGGGGGTCTTGCCTCCTATTGGCTAGAGTGCGGGGAAAACCTCACAGCTTCCCCGAATCTCTCTTGATGAAGCTGAGCCATCTTGCTGGCCAGCTCGAAGCCGGGGATTCGCATCGATGTCATCGTCACTGGGTGGGGCACGTCGTGAGGATCCATGTGCCAACCGACGCGCCAGAGCGCGGTGCCCTCAAGAAGAAAGCGGTACGCGCTTTCGTCTCCCTTCAAGATCTGTGTCAGAATCTTGGGATGGATGTGCAGCGTGCGGGCGATGCGGCAGCGGAGATTGTCGTGAGGGGTGTTTCCCCCACCGATGATTCGCGAAATCGTGGAGAGAGAACAGCGGCATTTCCTTGCCAACTCTGTTTCATTCAGCATCGACCGATGCATCAAAATGAAGAACAAATCTTTCGGCCAGCCACTACTCATGTCTTTCACCTACTTTCATGGTGCTAAACCCCCATCCAACTCCTTCCTGCGAACTTCACCAGCCCCGTTTTGATCCCCTCCATCCCAGCATATCAGTGCAAGGAGCCGTGCTGTTCCTCGCGCCATGGAAATGAGACAATCGGGACAAAGAATAATCGGGACCTGGATAATCGGGACATGATGCAATTTTGGATCAAAATTGTTTTATGTCCCAGATCATTCTGCCTTATGTCCCAGCTTATCCAGCCAGGGGAAATGGAACCTGCGATCTCTGATTTGGCACAAGATAGTGAAGATTGGCAGCGCCAGTAGAACTGCTTGGGAATAACTGACGCTAGGCACTCCCCAGAATGGCCTGCATGCCACGACTATCCGTAGAAAAAGGAAGAAACGCTAAATCTAAAGACCTGACCCCAGTTATTGTTCCCATTTTATTATCTTTGTCCGCCGCCATTTTTATATAAGGCAGGAGTTCAGGCGCGTACTGTATTTCATCAATTAGGACTGGAGGCGAATATTTTTGCATGAACAAGGCTGGATCTTCTTTTGCTAAACCAAGTGCCAAGGGATCATCCAGCGTAACAAATTTCCTGCCGTTTTTGCCTAGCTTTGAAAGAAAAGTTGTCTTGCCTACTTGCCTTGCGCCGGTGACAAACAGAACAGGAAACTGCTTATCAGCGCTTTCAATGAAGGTTTCCAGCGTCCTTTGAATGTACATTTTTCATCTCCTCGATATCGTCCATAATGCAAGATGATTGCATAATAGACGATATTGGAAAGGTGTCAAACGTCTTCTCCGGTCAGGCAACGTTGCCAAGCGCCTGCGGAGCGAATAGAGAAGAAATGCTAGAAGAAATGCTAAATCTAAAGACCTGACCCCATCTCTCCAGCGGTCATCCGAAATGTCATTCTTCTCCTTCGTCTGGCTCAACTTTACTCGGCCACAATTGGGACAAACGAGAATGAATGCAGCGACGAGTGCGCCGCTAAAGAGAGGCGCCTCCTCCAAAGTGACAATCCCGCCACATTTGATACAGACTCGAATACTGGGGTCGTTCATTTTCTCCTCTTTCTGTAACTGTCGCCTTCCAAGCGGATCGGAGAGCCACACATTTCATAAAGACGGTCCACGATCCGCGAACCATAGACACTGGCCAAGCCCCTGGCGTCCAAGTTGGTTGCCACAAGCACCGGGCTGCGGTAGTTGTAGCGGTCATCAATCAGTTGATAAAGGCGTTCAATCGCCCACTCTGAGGACTTTTCAGCACCCATATCATTCAGCGCCAGCAGCCTGGGAGCAGCCAACGCCCTCATCACCTTGCCCTCGCTGGTGTTCTCTTCATCGAAAGAATCACGAACTCGCTCTAAGAAGAGAGGGACAGAGAGAAAGTAGGAGAAGATCAACCGGCGCTGCAGTTCATTGACGATGGCCGCGATGAGGTGCGTTTTTCCCAGGCCGACTTCACCCTGGAAGATCAAGCCGCGTCCTTTCTTCTCATTCTCCTCCCAATTCTCCAGGTAGGTTCGAGCTGCCCTCAAGCCCGCTAGGATGCCCTCGAACGGCTCGTAGTTGTCCAGGGTGGCCTCCAATTGCCGAGGCCCCATGCTCCGGCGAGGGAAGATCTCATCAATCCATTCGATGCTCTCCCGCAGGCTTGCCGCTTTCTTCTGGCGCTTGTATTCCTGGTCCTGCCGGCTGCAAATCGTCGGGTAACGCCACACGCCACCCTCCGGTGTCCAGAAGCGAACCGGACGAAGCAACTCTCCGCAGCCGCACTGGCAAATAGCAGGAGGTGGCTCTGTGCTACCGCTCATAGTCGGATACGTCGATATTTGTTCCATAACGAGGTCCATAACGGACTTCATGGCTTTCCTCCTTTCGTCCATCCCCGTTTGTTCTTGGCTCCTGCCATTCCTGCCAGATCGGGTCAGCACCTCCAGGGCCGTGACCGGGGCCCAGGAGGGTGGCGGGCAACTTCATCACCGCCTGATCCTTACCTGCGACAAAGAGAGCATAATGGCGTGCGGCGAGGATCAACTGATCAGGTTTGGCTCCTTCTTTCAAGCGTGCCAGCCAGGCGCGCCAAGCTGAACCCTTCTCTTGTTTTCGAGGGTAGGTTTTCCAGAACTCCAGGAAGTCTGAAGAATACCCGCACCCCTTCGGCGGCTTCTTTGCCGAACAGTTGCCAGAAGGTTTCTCTGGTGAAGAGGGATTCAAGGAAGAGGGATTCAAGGAAGAGGGATTCAAGGAAGAGGAAAGAAAGCGGTTCTGGCAAGTTTCCGGCAAGTTGCTAGAAGCTTGCTGGCAAGCTGCCGGCTCTGCGATCTCCGGTGCTGGCCATAATTCCTTCTCGCGCGGGTGCGGCTCCTGGTGGGAGGAGAAGTTGCTGATTTGGATGTATTCACGTCCGGCCACCATGTAGCGGTAAATGAACCGATCCGGGCTTGCTTCCAGGTCTCCCACCAGGTGCGCCACATCCACATCATCATAGGGCAGGATCTCCGCCTTGATCTTCTTGGGCCGGTATTCCAGCCGACCGTGGCGATCGGCGGAGCACCACAACCCACAGAAAAGGATACGAGCCAGAGGCGGCAACTCGGCCAGATACTCATTCTGGAAGAAGCCGGGCTTCAAGTTACGCGCTCTCATGGCACTTTCATCCTCCTTTTCTTTTGCAGAAAAGCTTCACCGTTGATTTCAAACTTCCACTGGCATCCATCTCCAAGGACAGTCTGGTGAGGGTGCGGCTTTCCTCGACGATCTTCCTTCTCATGATCTCTTCTCCTTTCTTAGCGACTTCATCGTCTTGTTTTTTCGGAGATGCCCTTTTGAGGCATCATTGCACTAATGTCCATTTCTTTTCTCCTTTCCCTCCGTTGGGTCCATTCTTTGATGGTTTCCCTGGAGGCTGCTGCCCGGGGGTCTTGCCTCCTCTGGCTAGACAGCGATTGGCCGTCTAGATAGATGTAGCAGAAGAGCAAAACACTGAAGATAAGCCATTTGAGGTACTTCAAAGCGTCATCCAGAATAGCTTTCCGGGATTGCGAAGTTACAAAAAAGGCCAAAAGCAGAAAATAATAATTCTAGCCACTCGCTCCATAAAATGATCTCCATCGGAAACGCAAAACCCAGCCTCCATTTCCAAAAAGTGGCCATGGAGAATATGGCGGTCTTCGCTGAGGGCAATACTCGCGATGAATAGTCGGGCAGGAAAGGAAAGATCAGACTAAATCATTCTCTGCCCTCGTTTTTCTCTGAGGCGGCAATTAGAGATACTTGCACTTGCCAGACACCCAGGCGCGATCGAATCCTTTGAGCAGATGGCAGTAAACAGGTAAACTTAGTAAAATGGTTCAGGGAGGATCTAAGTGAGTATTCTGGGAAAAGTAGAAGGAACGAAAGCTCTATGGTCTTGAATTCCTTGGGAGGTCACCCATGAAAGGCCTTGTTCTCAGCGGCGGCAAAGGCACTCGCCTGCGCCCCCTCACCTTCACCACCGCCAAGCAGCTGATCCCGGTGGCCAACCGCCCCATCCTCTCCTATGTCTTCGATCATCTGCAAAAGGGCCAGATCCAAAGCACGGTGGTGATCATCGCCCCGGAGACCGGCGAGGAAGTGAAGGCTTTTCTCAAGGATGGCTCTTGCTGGGGCATGGAGCTGCAGTATGTCTGGCAGGACAAACCGGCTGGTTTAGCCCATGCCGTCAAGGTAGCCCAGCCTTTCCTTGGCCAGGAGCCCTTCATCATGTACCTGGGCGACAACCTGCTGCAGGAAGGCATCAGCGAAGCCATCGAGATCTTCCAGCGAGAGAAGGCTGACGCAGTGATCTTCCTCAAGGAGGTAGCCGACCCCCGCTCCTTCGGGGTGGCCGTGTTGACCGACCAGAACCAGGTGCAGCGACTGATCGAGAAACCCAAGGACCCTCCCTCCAACCTGGCCCTGGTCGGCGTCTACCTCTTTTCTCCCCGCATTCACGAGGCGATTGCCCGCATCAAGCCCTCCGGACGAGGTGAGCTGGAGATCACCGATGCCATCCAGGAGCTGCTGGAGATGGGAGGCAAGGTCTTCCCCAAGATCGTCCAGGGTTGGTGGCTGGACACCGGCAAGAAGGACGACCTGTTGGAGGCCAACTCCATCGTCCTGGACACCTATGCCGAGCGGCACATCGAAGGAGAGGTCTCTGACTGCCAGATCAGCGGGCGCGTGCGCATCGAGCAAGGCGCCCAACTAGTCCGTTCCAGGGTGCGTGGCCCGGCCATCATCGGCAAGGACGTCCTCCTGGAGGACACCTTCGTCGGCCCCTATACTGCCATCGGCGACCGCTGCCGTCTGCAGTGCGTCGACATCGAACACTCCGTCGTATTGGAGGATAGCCAGATCAGCAACATCCCCCGCATCGAAGACAGCGTTATCGGCCGGCAGGCCAAGATCACTGGGAAAGACCGCCACAAAGCAGTGCGATTGATGATCGGCGACGCCAGCGAGGTGGAACTTTGACCTTCGAAGAGCTTGAGATCCCCGGCGTCTTCCTGGCTGAGGCCTCCCGCTTCCAGGATTCCCGCGGTTGGCTGATGGAGACCTTCCGCCAGGATACCTTGGAAGAGGCCGGCCTTAAGGAAGCGCTCCCCGCCATGTCCTATCTCTCGCTGACCCATCCCGGCATCGCCCGCGGCCCTCATGAACACCTCGACCAGACCGATACCTTTGCCTTCCTCGGCCCCTCTACCTTTCGGGTCTTCCTCTGGGACAACCGCCCCAGCTCAAAAACCAAAGATCATCGCCTGCTCCTCCACCTGGGAGAAGATCGCCCAGCCATCCTGGTGGTGCCCCCGGGCGTCGTACACGCCTATCAGAACGTCGGGAAAACGGAGGGATTGGTGCTGAACTATCCCAACCGGCTTTATGGCGGCCAAGGGAAGCAAGGCCCGATCGACGAGGTGCGCCACGAGAACGACCCAGGCAGCCCCTTCCAGTTGGAGGAGATCCCATGAGGGTTCTCATTACCGGAGGTTGCGGTTTTATCGGCTCGAATTTCATCCGCTACTTGTTGCAGGCTGATCCCGATGTTCAGGTGACCAATTTGGACGCGCTTACCTATGCTGGTAACCTGGAAAATCTGCGGGATCTTGACCAGGATCCCCGCTATCGCTTCCTGGAAGGGAAGATCCAGGACCCGGAAATCGTCGACCTGGCCATGGAAGGGATGGATGCCGTGGTGCACTTCGCTGCCGAGAGCCACGTCGACCGCTCCATCCAGGATGCCGCCCCTTTCATCCAAACGAACGTAGCGGGCGCCCAGGTGCTTCTTCAAAAAGCGCGAGAGCATCACCTTCCTCGTTTCCTGCACATCTCCACGGATGAGGTCTATGGGACGCTGGGAGAAGAAGGCATCTTCACCGAGGAAACCCCTTTCCGCCCCCGCTCTCCTTACGCCGCCTCCAAGGCCGCCGCCGACCTTCTCGCTTCCGCCTATTTCGAGACCTATAGACTCCCGGTCTGCATCGTTCGCCCCTCCAACAATTATGGTCCTTACCAATTTCCCGAGAAGTTGATCCCCCTGATGGTGACCAACCTGCTGGAGGAGAAGAAGGTCCCCGTCTACGGTCAAGGCCTGAATGTGCGCGACTGGCTTTTCGTGGAAGATAATTGCCGAGCCATCGACCTGGTCTTGCGAAAAGGCCGGCCGGGCGAAGCCTACAACATCGGCGGCGCCTGCGAGAAACGCAACATCGAGGTAGTCCATACGGTCCTGAACCTGCTAGGAAAGGGCGATGATGCGATTCAGTTCGTCCCCGACCGGCCCGGTCACGACTTCCGCTACGCTTTATCCAACGAGAAGATCGAACACGAACTCGGCTGGCGTCCGCAGATACCGTTCAGTGAGGGTATCCTGCGAACCGTGGAGTGGTATCAGCAACACACGGGCTGGTGGAGAGCCTTGAAAGCCCGCCTGGCGAATGAGAGCCAGGGGTTCTGGACTAAGAAATGAAGATCCTCGTCACTGGCGCCAGGGGAATGCTGGGAAGCGACCTAGTCCCGATCCTGCAGGATGAGGGACATGAAGTTCTGGCCTGGGACCTCGAGGAATTGAACATCACCCAGCGCGACCGCGTCTTCGAAGCCCTCCAATCCGTCCGTCCCCACCTCGTCATCAACTGCGCCGCCTACACCAATGTGGATGGCGCCGAGACGGAGCGGGAGATCGCCTATGCCGTCAATGCTCTTGGTGTGCAGAACCTCGCCCTGGCTTGCAATAAAATCAACTGCGAGTTGACGCATATCAGCACCGATTACGTGTTCGACGGGACGAAAGGAACACTTTATCTTCCCCTCGATCAACCCAACCCGATCAACTGGTACGGGTACACCAAATACGCCGGGGAGAAGTTCGTGGAGTGGCACCTTTCCCGCTTCTATATCGTGCGCACCAGTTGGCTCTACGGGAAGAATGGAAAGAACTTCGTGAATACCATCCTCCGCCTGTCCAAAGAGAGAGACCACCTCGAAGTGGTGGACGACCAAATTGGGGCGCCGACCAACACAGAGAGCTTCTCGCGATTCCTCGCGCATCTGGTGGGAACTGGCTATTACGGAATACACCATTACACGGACGACGCCGGCCAGGGAATCTCTTGGTTCGATTTCGCCCAAGAGATCCTGCGATCCGCCGGACTTTCCACACCGGTATTCCCGATCAAAACAACGCAAATTCCGCGACCCGCCGTTCGCCCATCCTATTCTACGCTAGCAGTCCAGACTCCCACACAGGAAGATTGGAAGGTAGAATTGCAGAGATGGGTATTCCCCGCTTTTACTTCTTCGTTTCAGAAGATCGGAAGTTAGTGGACTAATACATGGCACCATTCGGACCTGCTGCAGAAGCATCTTCAATTGAAAAACCAGATCTTCTCGTCACCGAAATTAGGCCCTCCCGCGGCTGGTCCTCCCTTAACCTGCGAGACCTGTGGAAATACCGCGAGCTGCTCTATTTCCTCACCTGGCGAGATATCAAAGTCCGCTACAAACAGACCGTCCTTGGTGCAGCCTGGGCAGTCATCCAGCCCTTCTTCACGATGATCGTCTTCAGCATCTTCTTTGGTGGCTTGGCGAAAGTACCCTCCGATGGAGTGCCCTATCCGATCTTCTCATACGTCGCATTGCTTCCCTGGCAGCTATTTGCAAACTCACTCCAGAAAGCCGGAAATAGCCTGGTGGGCAGCCAAGCCTTAATCACCAAGGTCTATTTTCCCCGCCTGGTGATCCCCATCTCGGCTGTACTGTCCGGCCTGGTAGACTTCGCCATCGCCTTCCTAGTCCTCATCGGGATGATGTTCTACTATGGCATTCCCCTTCGGTGGACCATCCTCACCCTACCGCTGTTTATCCTGTTAGCTCTGGCGGCATCCCTGGCCGTGGGTTTATGGCTCTCGGCGCTGAATGTGAAATACCGGGATGTGGGCTACATCATGCCGTTTATCACCCAGTTCTGGCTCTTCCTCACGCCGGTAGCCTATCCCTCCAGCATGGTTCCAGAGGCCATTCGTCCCTTTTATGGCCTTAACCCAATGGCTGGGGTCGTCGAGGGGTTCCGTTGGGCTTTGCTAGGAACCACAGGAGGCGCGGGCCCGTTGATGGCAGTATCGGTTGTTGTGGTTCTGGTTTTGCTGATCGGCGGTTTCTATTACTTCCGCCGCTTTGAGCGGACCTTCGCGGACATTGTCTAAATGAGCGACACGGTCATTCGCGTTGAGAACCTTGGCAAGCGATACCGCATTGGACTGCGGCAGCCTTATTTATCACTTCGGGATGTCATCACCGAGGCAGTCAAGACGCCATTTCGAGCATTTGCTCGCAGGGGTCAGAATAAACAAGACACGGATAGCTTCATCTGGGCCCTGAAAGACGTCTCTTTCGAAGTTAACCGCGGAGACGTGCTTGGGATCATTGGTAAAAATGGCGCAGGCAAAAGCACGCTCTTAAAAATCCTAACGCAAATCACCGAACCAACAAAGGGGCATGCAACTATCCACGGCCGGGTAGCCAGCCTGTTGGAAGTAGGCACCGGCTTCCATCCAGAGTTGACCGGGCGGGATAACATATTCCTCAACGGGGCGATCCTGGGGATGAGTAGAAAGGAGATCCAGCGAAATTTCGATGAGATCGTGGCATTCTCCGAGATCGATAAGTTCATTGACACACCCGTGAAGCGCTACTCCAGCGGGATGTATGTTCGTTTGGCTTTCGCTGTGGCTGCTCACATGGAGCCGGAGATCTTGCTGGTGGATGAGGTGCTGGCAGTGGGAGATGCGGAGTTCCAGAAGAAGTGCTTGGGGAAGATGGGGGCTGTAGCCAAGGAAGGGCGGACCGTGTTGTTTGTCAGTCACAACATGTTCAGTCTTCAGAATCTGTGCACTAGAGGAATCTTGCTTGAATCAGGCCAAGTAGCGATGAACGGTAGTGTAGCTGATGTTATTAGGAAGTACTTGGACACCGGAAAAAAACAAAACGGCGAAGTATGTTGGGAGTCTCCAAATATTGCGCCCGGCGATGACAGGGTACGCCTTAAAGCAGTACGCGTGACCTCTGAGGATGGCATTACAGGAGACGTGGATATCTCAAAGGAATTTCGGATAGAGGTGGATTACTGGAATCTGGAACCTAATCGTCGACGCATGGTCTCCATTCATCTTTACAACTCGATGGGTATCTGCGTGCTTACATCGGGTAATTCGCTTTCCGTACCTCTCGCTCCGGATCCATGGTATACTCGCCTTTATCCAGTTGGTTGTTTTCGCACATCATGTATTATCCCCAAAGATTTCCTGAATGACGGTCTGCATAGCATATCTGTATATATTAACGTATCAGTAGGGCGTGATAATATCCTGATTGCTAAAGATGTCTTGACTTTTGCTCTTCAAGATACAGGGGCGATGCGAGAAGAGTATACAGGCGAATGGCTCGGTGCAGTGCGTCCCCGTCTGGATTGGCAAACCGCTCAACTGAGTGATAGGGCTGACGGGTTCACATGAGGGCATTCAACGGTTGCTCAAAGCGTTTCGGACGATGCAAATTATGGGTTTGGGGAACGTGCTGACATGAGAGGGCTCGCCAAAAACCGCAAGTCGTTAGAAGCCCTAATCCTCGCTGGTGGCAAGGGTACTCGCTTAAGAGGCGTGGTGGCTGACCGACCGAAGCCGATGGCTAGCGTCAGCAGTCGTCCTTTTCTCGAGTGGCTGCTGCTTTCGTTGCACGCTCAGGGAGTGCATCAAGTAATCCTGTGTACTGGCTATATGAGTGAGATGGTGGAAGCGTATTTCGGTAACGGGCATTCCTTGGGCATGACGGTTCAATACTCCCGCGACCCGGCGCCTTTGGGCACCGCCGGGGCAGTGCGTCATGCGCTCGGCCAGGTGCATGGGGACCGTTTTCTGGTGTTGAACGGCGATTCGTATAGTCGAGTTGACCTCTGCCAACTAGCGCAGTCGCATGCAAGGCGACATGCATCGGCTACGATCTGGCTGGTCGGGGTAGACGACTGTCGGCGTTACGGATCGGTTGTGATCGGAGAGGATGGTGCGGTGCAAGCTTATATTGAAAAGTCACCCGAGAAATGCGCTGGCCTGATCAACGCTGGAGTTTACCTTCTGGAGCGCCAGGTGGCAGAAACCATACCCGACAAGCGAGCTGTTTCCATGGAGACCGAGTTTCTACCGGGCTTGATTGGCTGCGGTCTCTCTGCGGTAGTGGGGGAAGGCCCTTTCCTGGACATCGGCACGCCCGAAGCGTATGCAGTAGCTGACGAATTCTTTACCCGGGAGATGCTGAAGTGACGCAGCACCGCTTTGTGTTGCTGGATCGGGACGGCACGGTGATTATGGAACGCCATTATCTTTCCGACCCTAGCCAGGTGGAACTGATTCCGGGCGCCGCTTCTGCCATGCGCCAACTGAGCAAGATGGGGCTTGGCCTGGTGATCATAACTAATCAGTCGCCGATCGGGAGGGGGTTGTTCAGCGAGAAGTGTCTTGAACTTATCCATCACCGGCTGCTTGAACTGCTTGAAGCGGAAGGGGTTCACTTAGATGGAATCTTTTACTGCCCGCACCTTCCGGAAGAGAATTGTCGTTGTCGCAAACCCCAACCGGGTCTGGTTGAACTGGCGGCAGAAGAATTGGACTTTGACCCACAAGCCAGTTTCATGATCGGAGATAAGGAATGCGATATCGAGTTGGGGCAGCGGGTCGGCGCCACAACACTCCTAGTGCGAACCGGATATGGCACCCAAGCGGTTGCTGAAGGGGTTGTGACCGCGGATTATGTGGTAGATGACTTATCCGATGCAACGCAAGTCATTCAGCATTTGCTTTCCGCTAGAGAGGGGGTGGTGATCGATGCAGACGGACGCTGACTTTCTGCGCCGGAGGGCGCAGGCTCATTTGCTGGAGAGCGTAGAGATCAAACGAAAGGTGGCGGAAAACTGCCTGGATTCAATCCTGGCGGCAGCTCAGTTGATCGCAGAGGCGTTTCGTTCGGGCGGAAAGGTATTGCTGTGCGGAAATGGCGGTAGTGCTGCCGACTGCCAACATCTGGCGGCAGAGTTTGTAAACCGTCTGACAATTGATTTCCAGCGCCCTGGCTTGCCGGCCATCGCCTTGACAACAGATACATCTTTCCTGACAGCCTTCGCTAACGACTATGCTTTCGAAGGCGTCTTCGAACGGCAGGTTCAGACATTGGGGAAACCGGGCGACGTGCTATTCGGCATTAGCACCAGTGGCAACTCCGCGAATGTGGCGCGTGCGGTGGAAGCGGCACGAGCGGCAGATATGCGTACGCTTGTTCTTACGGGCAATTGCGGTAGTTTGGTGGAAATGGCGGATACCACTATTTCAGTTCCAAGCGCGAATACCCAGTACATCCAAGAGGCTCATTTGGCGATTGAGCATATTTTATGTGACTTGGTTGAATGCTTTCTGTTTGGAAAGGACTGATGGCCTGTGTATTTCCCCGATTTATTTGAGGAATTGTTTTACAAAGCCTTAAGGATCCGCTTGGTCGAAGAGCGGGTTGTCGAACTGTATCCCAGCGACAAGATTCAAAGCCCCGTTCACCTCTCTATTGGACAAGAGGCTGTGGCGGTGGGAACGTGCCAATCCCTGACTCCTATAGACTTGCTGTTCTGTTCGTGTCGGAGCCACGCTTTCTATTTAGCCAAGGGGGGAGACCTTCGTAGCATGATGGCTGAACTTTTCGGCAAAGTGACAGGTTGCTGTGGGGGCAAAGGCGGCTCTATGCATCTTGCTGCCCCTGAAGTGGGCTTGATGGGTTCATCAGCGATAGTTGCCAGTACAATTCCTCATGCCGTTGGTGCTGCTTTGGCAGCAAAACGATGCCAGAAAGACCAGGTGGTTGTGGTGGTCTTTGGGGATGGTGCTTTGGACGAGGGCGTCTATCACGAGTCGCTGAATTTCGCCTCTCTGCACAAACTTCCTGTTATCTTTCTCTATGAGAACAACGGTTTAGCGGTTCATTCCAAAGTCGGCACTCGCCACGCCTTTGATAGTATCGTGCATGCCCGGTCCTTTGGACTACCGGTGACCCATCTCGCTGAAGGGCATGATCTCATGAAAATATATAAGGTTTGTTCTGAAATCGTCACCGACGTCCGCCAGAGCCGATCGCCGTATTTTATTGAAATCCAGACTTACCGGTACAGGGAGCATGTAGGGATTAACGAGGACTACGAGGCCGGCTATCGGTCTCGCGAGGAAATTGAGTTCTGGAAATCGAAGGATGCTCTCATTCTCCAACAGGAATTGGTTGACAAATATCGCCTCGATATTTTGAATGAAATCGAAGACGCTGTTGAGTTTGCTGAAAAGAGTTCCTGGCCCGGTGAAGAGCAATTACTCACCGATGTCGTTTGAGGAGGCTGTCATGCTCAGTCACGATACGGTAACACTAATTGCAGAAACGCAGCTTACCGGTAAAATCATGACCTACCGCGAAGCGCTGTTTCAGACCATGCGTGATGCATTGCGCCAACACCCCAACGTCATAATAATGGGACAGGGCGTAGACGACCACAAAGGGTTTTTCGGAAGTACCCTTGGCCTAGCCCAGGAGTTCGGCTCTATGCGGGTCTTTGATACTCCGCTGGCGGAGGAAGGGATGGCTGGAATTGCCATCGGAGCTGCCTTGAACGGTCTCTATCCTATTCAAACCCACATGCGCGTCGATTTTGCCCTGGTAGCGATGAATCAACTCATCAATCTTGCAGCAAAGTACAAGTATATGTTCGGAGGTCGCTTTGAGGTGCCGATGCTGATTCGCATGGTCATCGGGCGAAGCTGGGGCCAAGGTGCGCAGCACTCTCAGAGCCTCCAATCCCTGTTTGCTCACATCCCAGGGCTGACAGTGATCATGCCCGCCAGCGCTCAATCCATTTTGGAATGCTACCCGTATGCGATCTCAAGGTATCGGAATCCAGTAATCTCTATTGAACATCGTTTGCTATACGACTTGAAGTACCGAAGTGAAGAGGTTAAAACAGGAGCAAACGAACCGCCTTGGACAACTCATACACTCAGAATGGGGCGGGATGTCACTATCGTAGCCACTTCAATTATGGTTATGGAAGCGTTACGAGCGGCAGAGTACCTTGCGCGGGAGAGTGACATTGAATGCGAAGTCATTGACCTGAATTGTGTCTCGCATCTAGACAAAACCGTGATTCTGGAAAGCGTTGAAAAGACCGGAAAGCTGTTGATAGCGGATACGAGTTGGCAAGCATACGGGGTATGTGCAGAGGTGTGCAGGATCGTGTGTGAACATGCACCCTCCGCTCTGAAGGCACCAGTGGTAACCCTTGGCATGCAACCGTCCCCGTGTCCGACAGCCAAGAGTCTTGAAGATCTCTTCTATCCCACTCTACGCGATATCACGGATGCAGTTGCCAAACTGGTGCAGGGTCGAAGCGACCATGGAATTCCCCTTCCTAATGAGCGGTCTTTCGCAGATGTATACAAAAGATTCAAGGGACCTTTCTAACCGAGTCTTAGGAGTGATGCGAAAATGAAGGTGTTGATTACGGGCATTACAGGCATGGTCGGCAGCCATCTGGCTGAGTACATTTCGGAGAACCATCCTTCGGTTGAAATTCACGGTCTTGTACGCTGGCGCAGCCCGCGCGAAAACATTCAAGCCATCCTACCTCAAATTACCCTGCATCTTGCAGAGCTTCGCGACCTAAATTCTCTTGTCCAGCTATTGCGCAAAGTAAAACCTGACTGGATTTTTCACCTGGCCGCCCAGTCGTATGTCACGTCAAGCTTTGACGCGCCTGCCGATACCATCCACACAAATACCATTGGCACCGTAAACTTGCTCGATGCTGTGCGCATCGCCGAGATAGACCCCAAGATACACGTATGTAGTTCGTCTGAGGTCTACGGGCAGGTAACCGAAGCCGAGATACCAATTCGGGAGACCAATCCGTTTCGCCCTGCCAGTCCCTACGCAGTGTCGAAAGTGGGCGAAGATATGATTGCTTTGCAGTACTTTCTTTCCTATAAGATCAAAACGGTTCGAACTCGGATGTTTACGCACACCGGCCCAAGGAGAGGCGATGTTTTTGCAGAGAGCGCTTTCGCTAGACAGATCGCGGAGATCGAGGCTGGGCTGCGTCCAAACCCTATGAAGGCAGGCAATCTCAACAGCGTTAGGACTTTTGCCGATGTGAGAGATGCGGTCCGCGCCTACTGGCTGCTGCTGGAAAAATGCCCAGCAGGGGAAGTGTACAACATCGGGGGGAACCGCACTATGACCGTTGGCGAGATGCTTGAAATGCTCAAGATAATGGCGCGGTGTAAGATAGAGCATGAGGTGGATCCTGCATTGCTGCGCCCGTCCGATGTGACTCTGCAAATCCCTGACATATCCAAATTCCGGACTGCCACGGGCTGGGAGCCGGAGATTCCTCTGGAAGTAACTCTCCGCGATTTGTTGAACTATCACAGAAACTGTATCAAGAACGGGGGATTGGCAGCGGCATGATCATTTCCAGAACTCCCTTTCGAATCTCCTTTTTCGGGGGTGGAACCGATTACCCCGCCTGGTACCTGAAAGAAGGCGGCTCGGTCCTCTCCACAACGATCGACAGGTATTGTTACATCACCTGCCGGTATATGCCGCCATTCTTCCGCGAACTGAAGCATAGGATTGTCTGGAGGCATGTGGAAACTGTCCTGAGTTTGGATGATATCCTGCATCCAGCCGTACGCGAAGGCTTGCGCTATCTCGGTTTTGATGATTCCGCCGGCCTGGAGATCCACTACCAGGGTGATTTGCCGGCACGCTCCGGTATGGGGTCGAGTTCATCTTTTGCAGTCGGGCTAATCAAAGCCCTTACCGCGTTGCGCGGACAGATGATTAGCAAACACGACCTGGCGTTGAAGGCGATAGAGCTGGAACAGAATGTGCTAAAGGAAAATGTCGGTTCCCAAGACCAGGTAGCTGTCGCTTACGGCGGCTTGAACGTGATTCGTTTTCACCAAAATGGACAGATCCTGGTAGAGCCGGTTACCATTCCCCAATCCAGAAAGAGCGATCTGCAGTCCAGACTGCTGCTCTTCTACACGGGAACGAGCCGGTTTGCCTCCAACATCGCAGCCGACGTGATCGCCAATATGTCTGGCAAACGGGAGATCCTGCGGCAGATGCACTCATATGTTGACGAGGCACTTTCCGTCCTATGCGGCACAGATAGCCTTGATGACTTCGGCCGACTGCTGCACGAGACCTGGATGCTTAAGAAACAGCAAAGCGAACTAGTGACAAATTCCCTGGTAGACAGCATTTATCAGGCGGCGATGACGAACGGCGCCATAGGCGGGAAGCTCCTCGGGGCGGGGTCGTCTGGCTTTATGTTGTTTTATGTGCCTCCTGAAAAACAGCCCACAGTGATACAGGCCCTCTCAGATTACCTGCATGTGCCATTCAAGTTCGACAACGAGGGCTGCACTTTGATCCATTACGGGAATGACAACATCAAAGATGCCTGAACAACATCCGAAACTGGCGCCTAAGACGGAAAACAAGAGAACTGTATTCGAGACCGAATGGTTCAATATAGAGCAGGTTTTCTGCGAGCGCGGCGAGTCATTCAGAGGCAAACCGTATTACCGGATCAACTCCCCTGACGGGATCATCGTGCTTGCCATGACGGAGAAAGACGAGATCATTCTGGTCAGGCAGTTCCGCCCTGCGTTGGGCCAAGATACCCTGGAGTTTCCGGCTGGCGGCATTGACCAAGGGGAGACGCCAGAGCAGGCTACCATCCGTGAACTCTATGAAGAGACCGGATATGCGTGTAGGGAATTGTGCTATTTGGGCGCCGGCCGCCTGATGTTGAACCGACATAACTGCTTGCTCCATGCTTTCTTCGGAAAAGTTGCTGTGAAAGACCCGCAGTTTATTCCCTGTGATGGGATCGAGTCAGTGCTGGTCTCCTATACGGACTTCAAGGCGCTGGTTTTAACTGGAGCATTCGACCAGTATGCCGCTTTGGCGTTGCTTGTGCTGGTAGAGTGGAAACTGGATGGCCAACTGGTGAGGCAGTCATGATCTATGGTGAACTGGAACACAAGGCAGCTGAGATTCGGCTACAGATATTAGAAACCGCTCTGCGGGCTGGGAAGGGACACGTACCACCAGCGTTTTCGTGGGTAGAGATAGGAGTTTCTTTGTTTTTTGGTGGAATCCTGAGTTTCAAACCCCAAGAGCCTAAGTGGGTTGGGCGGGATCGTTTTATCCTTAGCAAAGGACACGGGTGTCTCACATTGTATGTGATCCTTGCCGATTTAGGTTTTTTTCCCAGGGCTGAGTTGGAACGGTTTTGCGGCCATGGCAGTATGTTGGCTGGCCATCCCGATGTTGCCATTCCTGGTGTCGAGGTTGTTTCTGGCTCGTTGGGTCACGGCCTTGGGATTGGCGCTGGTATGGCGTTAGGTGCAAAAAAGGCTGGTCAGGGCTGGATGGTTTATACATTGTTAGGCGACGGTGAGTGTGATGAAGGTTCAATTTGGGAAGCAGCCATGTTCGCGAGCCATCATAGGCTCAATAATCTAGTGGCCATTGTAGATCGCAACCATCTAAGCGCAACAGATTATACTGAGAACGTCCTAACACTGGAGCCGATGGATCTTCGTTGGAAAGCATTCGGCTGGGAGGTGGTGAATGTGGATGGCCACGCGTTTGACCAATTGCTCTCTATCTTCTCAAGGGTGAAGGAGCGATCTTTGTCACAGCCGCTGGTCATTATTGCAGATACAGTTAAGGGCAAAGGGGTTAGCTTCATGGAGAACTCTTCTTTATGGCATCACCAGATGCCAAGGGGTGAGGATGTGAAGAGAGCGCTTGAAGAATTGCACATACGACTGAAACAGATTGGGCAACCACTTGGTTTGGAAAGGGAATTGTAGTGCTATTAGATTTCAGAGATGCTGTCTTTACCGCTGTGTACGAGATCATGGCTCAAGACAGTCAAGTACTCATACTTTATAACGATATGGGGGCCATCGGTCTGGATAAAATTAGGACTAGTTTCCCTGGTCGCGCTATAAACATGGGTATCTGCGAACAGAATATGGCAAGTGTTGCTGCCGGACTAGCACTAGCTGGGTGCCGGGTGTTCATATACGGCATCATCGCTCACATCTTCGCTCGCAGCTTCGAGCAAATCCGCAATGACATCTGCTGTCCGAATCTTCCGATAGTGATTCTGGGGGTCGGGAGTGGCCTGTCCTACGGTAGTGACGGTCCGACCCACCACGGTGTACAAGACATCGCGGTTATGCGTACATTGCCAAACATGGCTATCTACAACCCGGCTGACGGTGTATCCGCCTGTGCTCTGGTCAAGCGGGCGGCTGAACGTGGTGGCCCAGGCTATGTGCGTATCGACAAAGAACAGTTGCCATCGATCTATGGTCCAGAAACCGATTTTGGACCTGGCTTCAACGTGCTCCACGAAGGGCGAGATGTCGCTCTTGTTGTTACTGGTGTGCTGGTTCACCGCGCCTTGGAAGTTGCCCGACGGTTGGCAGATGAGGCCATTGGTGTGCGCGTGATTGACGTCTATTGTCTCAAGCCAGTGGATTCTAATGGGTTGACTCAGGCACTTTCTGGCGTGCGTGCAGTGGTGACGCTGGAGGAGAATACTTCGGTCGGCGGTTTGGGAAGCCTGACTAGTGAACTGTTAGCGCGTGGTTCCATCCATCCAACCTTTACCAGTTTGAGCCTGGATGACGAGGTACTGATGGGCGCGTCTAGCCGGATCTGGGCTGAGCGCCGCTTCGGGTTGAACTTCGACAGCATTGTCGCCACCCTGCGCCACATGGCGGGTGCGACGACCGTGGTATGACAGAGTACAACTTTGCGTTATAAGCTCATCGGCGCGGATCAAACCAAAGTCCCGGCGATCGGGATTGGATGCATGGGATTAGGTGGCTATTTTACTCCTAACCTCTCGACCGATGCTGAGATAGTGGCCACGCTTCGCCTGGCTTTCGATAACGGTATGACCTTCGTGGACACCGCCGAGGTTTACGCCGCTGGCCATTCTGAGGAACTCGTGGGACATGCCATTGATGGGCAACGCCAAAGGATCTACCTAGCCACCAAAGTAGCGCCCGAGCACTTGTGTCGGACCGATCTGGTCACATCCGTTGACGCCAGCCTGAAGCGCCTGTGCACTGATTGGATCGATCTGTACCAGGTTCACTGGCCTAACCCCAAAGTGCCCATTGATGAGACCATGGGTGCACTTGAGGGGTTGGTAAAAGCCGGAAAGATACTCCATATTGGACTCAGCAATTTCTCCCTGAAGGAACTGCAGAATGCCCAAAGTTGTCTGAAGGAGGAAGCCATTGCCGCTGTACAGGTCGAATACAATCTCTTTGACCGCTCGATTGAACGTGTTTTCTTGCCCTATTGCCAGAAGCATGGCATTGCAGTTGTCGCCTATAGCCCTTTAGACCAAGGGTATATCTGTGGCGGTCCGAAGAGATGCGCACGAATCGAGCCAGTCGCCGAGCGCAACAGCTGCACTATGGCAGAACTTGCACTAGCCTGGTTGATTCGCAAACCTGGCGTTCTGGCGATTCCTAAAGCAGCCAAGCCCGCCCACGTTATCTCTAATGCCACCGCTGGCGATATCGAACTCTCACCAGGGGACATCGAAGCTATCGATCAATTGACTGCAGATAACTTGGTCAAGGTGTCAGTCGATCGCATCCGTGCTGTATCCGACGACAATGGGCAGCGCAAAGTCTACCGCACAGTCGAGGAGGCCCAAGCTAACATCTATGGATTCACGCCCAGCCCTATGGAGTTGGCGTGTGGAATGCGCGCAGGCGATTTCCTAAAGCCAATCCGGGTCCGACCGACCCACGACCTGGAATGCGGCTATGATTACGATCTGATCGAGGGGCGTATCCGCTACTGGGCTTGGGTCATCGCCTTCAACGGGCAGCGAGATATCCCAGCACTAGTTCGTGAGTAACCAAGGCAGATCCACTATCTACGAAAGAGGAGAGATATTCATGGGAAGAAGTGAGTTAGTTCCGAACTATGAGCTATACCGCAGTGGCGATGAACAGATGATTCGCGAAGGGTTTTTTGAACACTTTAAAAAAAACCCGATTCCGGATAACGAGCTGCTATCCAATATCGGACTATTCTTGAACTCCAAGAACCTAGCTAGAATTCTCTACATTCAATACATTTACACTCAAGTAATAAATGTGCAAGGGATTATCGTTGAATTCGGCTGCAGATGGGGTCAGAATATGGCTCTTTTTTCTGCGTTGAGAGGTATATACGAACCTTTCAATCGGCATCGGAAGATAGTGGGCTTCGATACGTTCACTGGCTTCCCATCCGTTAGCGACAAAGACGCCAAAAATCATAACATCATAAAAAAGGGAGGGTTTGCTGTTAGTGCGAACTATGAAGAGTACCTGGAACAGCTTCTAGAGCTCCAGGAGAAGGACAACCCGATGTCACATATTAGGAAATTTGAGATCCGGGCTGGTGACGCGATACTCGAGATTGACAAGTACCTAACGGAATACCCCGAAACCATCGTTGCTTTGGCTTATTTCGATCTTGATATCTATGAACCCACGAAAGCTTGCCTGGAAGCGATAAAGCCTCACCTAGTGAAAGGTAGCTTACTAGCTTTCGATGAACTGAATGACCATGATTCACCAGGTGAGACGATCGCATTGCGAGAGACCATGGGGCTAAATAATATCAGGCTCAGGCGTTATCCATATGCCTCCCGCGTGTCATTCTTCGAGGTGGAATAAAAAAAATGAATAGCTCATTAAAGAGCTACTTCAACGGGAAGAACGTTCTAGTCACCGGGGGCACCGGGATGATTGGTCGCGAGATCGTCCGAATATTATGCGAGGCGGGAGCCCGGGTGAGGAGTGTCTCGTTAGATCAGCTCGCTGTTCATCCCGTGGCCGAGCATATCCATGGCGACTTAAGCGATTTCGGTTTTTGCAAGGAGATCACCCACGACATGGATTATGTTTTCCATGTTGCCGGCATCAAGGGTTCCATCGAAGTGACAAGGAGCAAGCCGGCCAGTTTCTTCGTCCCACTGCTGATGATGAATACCAATTTGTTGGAAGCCTGTCGGGTCAACGGGGTGCAGAAGGTAGTCTACACCAGTTCCATCGGTGCTTACGGCAGCGCCGAGATCTTCAAGGAATATGATACCCTTGAGTCTGAACCGCCGATGGATATGTTCCCCGGTTGGGCCAAGCGCATGGCCGAGATGCAGATCCAGGCATACCGAATCCAGTACGGGCTGGAGAACTTCGCCGTTGTCAGGCCCTGCAATGTATATGGGCCAGGTGACAACTTTGATCCTCAAAACGCGATGGTGATTCCGTCACTGATGTACCGCATCTACCACAAAGAAGACCCCCTCGTGGTTTGGGGGGATGGCGCTGCCATCCGCGACTTTGCCTATAGCGAAGATGTCGCTGAAGGAGTGATTCTTGCCCTTCACCATGGAACAAAGGGGCGCTACGTGAACCTTGGCAGCGGTAGGGGTTACACGATCCGGGAATTGGTTGAAGCACTGAACAGTTTCCTTCCCTTTAACTACACATTTGATACAACCAAGTCCTCGGGATTCCCCAAAAGAGTGATGGACATCTCGTTGGCAAAGGAGATGCTTGGTTACAACCCGCAGACATCCCTCCTAGAGGGGTTGAAGAAGACCTGGGAGTGGTATGTAAATAACCAGGACGAGTACTTGAAGAGAAAGAACTACTTCGCGGAGGGAGTCTGACAACATGGAGGTATTGAAAACGAAGCTTGATGGCGTCCTGCTTATCAAACCACCCACTATCTTTGAGGATTTCCGAGGTACGTATGTGGAGATCTTTGACGAGAAGCTCTACGCCGAGGCGGGCATCACTGTAAAGTTCGTGCAGGATGATATCTCTGTCTCCTCGCGCCATGTGCTGCGTGGGGTCCATGGGGATGGCGAGACCTGGAAGCTGATCTCCTGCTTGTACGGCAAATTCTACCTGATGGTGGTTAACTGGGATGAAACGTCTCCCCAGTATCGCCAGTGGGAATCGTTCGTCCTTTCTGACCAGAACAGGTTGCAAGTGCTGGCACCGCCCAAGTTCGGCAATGGGCATTTGGTGCTAAGCGAGCAGGCGATCTTTCACTACAAGCAGTCCAGCTACTACAACCGCGCCGGGCAGTTCACCCTTCTGTGGAATGACTCGGAATTGAATCTCTGGTGGCCGATCAAGAACCCGATCGTTTCCAGGCGAGATGAAGGGAGCAAAAATGTTTAACGGAGCAAAAATCCTGGTTGCTGGTGGTTCAGGGGTCATCGGCGTCAATCTAATTCGTCGGTTACTTTCTCTAGGAAGCTTGGTTCGCGCCACGCTGCATAACCGTCCGGCTGTGATCCAGGATGTCGCGATTGATTACGTCCAGGCCGATCTGACCCTGATGGAAGATTGCAGAAAAGCAGTAGAAGGAATGGACTATGTGTTCATGTGCGCAGCCAACACCTCCGGAGCAGCGGTGATGGCCACCACTCCGCTGGTGCATGTCACGCCTAACGTCGTGATGAACGCCCAGATGATGGATGCTGCTTACCAGGCTGGAGTGAAGAAATTCGTGTTCATCAGCAGCAGCGCAGCGTATCCGCCATCGGGCGACCGGCCAGTACGAGAGGACGAGATGTTCGGGGCAGATCCCTACGAGGTCTATTACAGCGTCGGCTGGATGAAGCGTTACGCCGAGATCCTGTGCAAAATCTACGCCCAGAAAATCAAAAAGCCAATGCCGACGCTTGTCATCCGGCCCTCTAACATCTACGGCCCGTACGACAAATTTGACTTTCGCACCTCTCATGCGACCACGGCTTTGATTCGGAGAGTGGTTGAGCGTCAGAATCCGCTGGAGGTCTGGGGCACCGGTAACGACGTGCGAGACATGATCCACATCGATGACTTTCTGGATGGGATGCTCCTGGCGTTTGAGAAATCCGGCGACTATCTGGCCATCAATATCGCCTCCGGCCAGGGATACTCTATCAAACTGATATTGCAGACTATCCTGGAGGTGGATGGCTTTACGGATGCCGACGTGCGTTTCGATCCATCGAAGCCAACAACGATTGCCATCCGGCTGGTAGACGTTCGTCTGGCGCAGGAAATGCTTTGTTTTTGTCCAAAGATTGATTTGCGGGAAGGGTTGGGCCGGACGGTGGCCTGGTACCGCCAGAATCGAGAGGCGTGGACGAAATAGAGCGTTGCGAAAAACATCCAGCGAATCATGAGTTCCTCAATAAGAGAGGTAATGGAGGACTAAATGGAGGCAGTTGAACAGAAGATTAGTTTGGGTCACGGGGGTCAATCAAAGCTGCTCTCCATATGTATGACGGGTCGAGATGATGACTACACGCTCGATTTCCGGTATCGCATTACCACCACTCTCAACCATTTTGCGCGCAGCCTCAAGAACCTGGGGCGTTTGGAGGATGTGGAGATCTGCGTCACAGATTGGGGAAGCCAGATCCCGATGGCGCGAACTTTAGAGCTTTCTCCGGAGGCTGCGCAGATCTGCCGATTTATCTACGTTCCGCCGGAAGTGATCCGCGCCACCCAAGACGGCAAGGAGTACTTCCATACTACTCGTGCCTTGAATGTCGCCCTGCGGCGAGGCTGCGGGCGTTTTCTTACGCTCATGGGCGCGGACTTGATTTTTCTGCAGCATTCTCTGGAAGCGATGCTCAATCTGCTGGATGGGAAAGTAGGACTTCCCATTAATATAGACCGCACACTTATGATGGTTCCTCGGCTGGAGGTGCCGTGGCAATTTCTGGAGCGGCAGCCCGGTCTGGAGGAATGGGATCGTTATCTGCTTCTAAACGAATATAGTCTTTCGCAAGTGCCTACAGTGGCAAAAAATGTTTTAGCTGGGGCTGGCGGTTTCATGATGCATCGTGATCTCTATCACCAGGTCCAGGGATGTGACGAAAGGCTTACTGGCTGGGGGTGGTCCGATAATGATTTGGGATTGCGTGTTTCCCAGAATTATCCATTTCTATGGCTTTCCAGTGTTGGCATCTTTATGTTTGACATGGGGCATCCTCCCACCGGCCGCCGTGCATCTGAAGTGGCAAAACCGAACCCCTTCATATACAACCCTATGCTGCAAGTAAATGAAGCATCCTGGGGACTTGGTGAATATGAACTGGAAGAGCAGAAAGCGCAGAAGATAGGGGATTTGAAATCGGGTAAACATGGGGAACCCCATCTCAATACAACGGATGAATCGCGAGAAAAACCTTTATCCCAAATCAAAAGCGAGCTTCAGAGCAGTGAGGTTTATCAGCGTGTCGAAAGAATTTGCGGGCGTTTTCTGCGGATGGGCTGGGAAGTGGACGAAAATGAGCTTGATGCTCTTTTCTTCCTAGCTTGGCATGGTAGTCGCTGTTTTCCACATAAATATTTGGAGTTGGGCTTTAGTAGGGGATACGGTACTGCAGTGGTGGCTGATGCTTGCCCCAGTGTGGAGGTGTATGGGGTGGATCGGTGGGAGGGGATTCTTCAAAAGAATACGCCAGTTAATTTGTCGAGGGTTTTGTACGAAGTCGGTTTACGCGGATATCTCCGTTTCCTTAATGGAGACATTGATACAGCCGTTCAGCGGTTGCGGGAGTCATTTATGGGCCCTTTCCGCTTGGACCTCGCGTTTGTACGGGGTAACACTCTTTCTGGGAATGAACTTGAAGCTATGCTAGGCCTTATCCCGTGCTTGGCTGCGGGGGGGGCGTTGGTACTCACCGACCATTCAGCAGATCGGTTCATTTCCGTATGGAACGAGATGCAAAAGCGTTTTCCTAATTATATTTATTTTCTGAGTAAAGACCGAAAGACTGGCATGCTGTTTGCTGCTACACTTGGGGACGAGGAGAAGAATCGCTCAATCGTAGTAGTAGAGGACATTCACTTTGACAAAGACTGGTTCAGTTTAATGAGGAAGAGAATTCGACGTTCTTTGGCTCAACAGCTTGTTCATATCGGTTTTCATGCGATAAGAAATCCCGGCCGGTATCCTGAGTATGCAAGACGGATTTGGCGTCGGTTGAAGAATAGCGCCTGGTGACTGATTGGTCATGCACTACGCTCCGTGATCTGTAATCTGTGTTCATCAGTCGATTCGCGTCCATTCTTGAAAAGCGGAGCGCACGAACTGGTCATATGCTCCGAGTGCGGGCTTGTCCGCACGGAGACATTCCGCTATGGAGAAACATCTTGTCATGGGGATGATTATTTCACTCTAAAACACCAGTATGTCAGAGAATTTGATAATAATGTCGTCATGTTCCGCTTACTTATAAAACGATCGCAGATCATCTGCCTCCACCAGCCCGCCTCCTGGATGTGGACACCGGCATCGGAACTCTGCTGGCTGCGGCTTGGAAAGGAGGCTACAGCGTTCAGGGTGTGGAGATTTCGCCTTGGGCGGCGAATTTCGCCCGTGAAGCGAAACAACTGGATGTGATCACCGGAACGCTTGCCGAGGCGTCGCTGAAGTCTGGACAGTACGATGTGGTTGTTCTTAATCATTTCCTGGAGCACGTCGAAAACCAGCGTGAACTGCTGGCCGAGTTAAAGCGGGTGCTGGCTGATGATGGTCGGCTTAGGGTGGCGCGCCGAATATGGCCAGCTTGATGTGTTCGTTGAAGAAAGGCCAATGGGCTTCCCTGCGCTTGGAGGAGAATCTCTGGCACTTTACACCGGTAACACTGCGCCGCCTGCTGCGCGAGACCGGCTTCAGCGAGGTGAGCTTCGAGGCCCGCGAAAATTATGTTCAACAGGGATGGGGCATCAAGACGTTGGTCATTCGACTGATCAATGCCGTAGCAGTGCTGCTGGGGCGTGGCGAGGCCATGCTCAGCTTTTCCCGCAAAACACCAATAGAGACACGATGAAGGAATATTTGGCTGCTCTCAATGCGCATCTTGGTGCAACCGCCACCCAAATCCGATTCGTTCCGCCACTCCCGGGGAAGGGGATCATCGAAACCCAGAGAGTGGCGAGGAAGTGATGGCCTTTCTCAAGGATGGCTCTCATTGAGGCCAATCGCACAACTCACATTTCCTGTGATGCCATTGAAATGAATGGAAGGTACGAAAAAACATGGCATCTATTTCATTGATCACAAATGGAAATAGCGGTTGATGATTTTGGTAATACAAGGAGAGACACAATGCAGCCATTAGTCGGATTAGTTATCCCCATTTTCCAAAGTAAATTCATTGAGCAGATAGTCGAAAATATAATTTGTACTGCTAGACGAAGTGATTACATTATCTGCATCGTAAATGATGGTCAACTGGAGGTGAAATCTTACCTGGAGAGATGCGTATGGCCGGAGAACACGCTGATTCTAAATCTCCCTGAAAATAGATGTTTTGCAGCAGCCAACAACGCTGGATGGAAACGACTCCTCGATGAGTACGACTCGCTACGTTTTCTTGGAAGCATCAACGATGATACAATTCCAGAAAACGGATGGTTAGACGTCCTAGTAAATGCCCTTGAGCATGACGAAAAGTGCGCAATGGCTGGTCCCGTAATAAAGGTAAGCAGAGACTGGTTTGGCGCACCAAAGGACAGTGATTTTGGGGTGTTCAAATTGGGCACATCAAGCAATCACTGGATACACGTAGAAGGCCGCATTGACAAAGATACCTATGTACCAGCATTAAGTGGTTTCTGTTTTGTGGCCAGGCGTAAAGCGCTCGAAGAAGTGAATTATTTTGATGAGGAATATTGTAACAGCGCTGAGGACTTAGATATTTGCCTGAAACTACTGACGCATGGTTGGCGCCTACGACTATGCAAAGAGGCAAAGGTATTTCATTATATTAACCAGTCGGTGGGTCTCCCATCAGCAAGCACCAATAGCCGAAAAAGTTATAAACTGGCAGAAATAAAGTGGGGAAAAGATTTTTCGCAGTACAACCTCCTTGACGAATATGGATTATTAATCCGGCAGGAGCCTAACAGACAATATAAATTTGCCGCGTATTTGCTAATGTTTAATTGTTCTCAGTTTATCCTGCGAGCAATAGACAATTGCGGTCCTTATGTTGATAAAATCTATGTTGCTTATAGTGATGTGCCGTGGTTATACAACCCAAAAGCTCGTGAAAAATATAAGAACCATACGACACCTGAAATACTGAAAACATCCAAGTACTATTTCAAAATTGAATTGATTGTTGGTCACTGGGACAATGACGAGGACCAAAGGAATGAATGTGCTGAAAGAGCAAGGAAAGACGGATTTGACTATCTTATTATCCATGATTCCGACGAGTTTTACTCATTTAATGACTTCAAAATGAACGTCGTGGATATTGCTCTTAATCCAGATTATGATCTTTATACTACACCAATGTGCTCGTTTTGGAAGACATTGGATTATGTAGTAATAAACCAGGACGATTTCTTCGTTGTTGGATATCCAGAATTTGCAATAAACCTTCGAAATCGAGTTAAATTCATACGTTCAAGAACAACTAACGCATCAACCTCAATGAAGCTAAGAGGTCTCTGTTACCACCTAAGTAGTGTTTTGAGCGACAGTGACATGTTATCCAAAATCAGCACTTGGGGTCATTCCCATCAATTCGATGTCCTGAAGTGGTATAAAAATAAGTGGCTAAAGTGGTATCCTGACAAAAAAAACATCCACCCTGTACGTCCTCCAATGTGGAAAAAGGCTGTTCCCTTTAGAGGACTGTTGCCCGAAGTGCTATACGATTTCAAGAGTCCGAGCTTTGTACTATATAAACCGACATCATCTGACAAGATCTCAGACAAGATCTTTGACATACTTGAAACAATGAAGAGATACATATCTTTGAGGACTGCTAAGAGTTTAGTCAAGAGAGTTCTGCGCCGTATGAAGGCAGCTCTTCGGATTGAGGTTTTGTGAAATAGCTGGTGTCTTCGTATTATGAAATATCTCGCAATTTGATTATTGGTACTCGTCCGGAGGCAATCAAACTGGCTCCTTTGATGTTGGCATTGCGGTCTAAGGTCAGCAACCAGTGCTAAGTGAGCACCACCGGCCAACATCGTGCGATTTTTGTTCAAAACCCTGGCTATGTGCGCAAAGAAGCTATAAACAACGATTGAGCAATGCGCGGGGGATCAATTATTGACCGCATTAAAGAAGAACAATACAGTATGCAGAGGAGCATAGGCGTATGTAACTATAGGATATCTTTTATATATTTATTTAATCATACGTCAAACCCGTTTATCAAACATTGCACCACCAGTGACTTCCCTTATTTGTCACACATTCAAATCCCTCAAGGATTGAACCCACACCGCAGAGAAACGGCCGTAAGTCTACCCCCATCCCCCTCAGCAGGGAAAATGAAGCCACCCTCAATGGCTGTCTACGGGTACGAAAGACTGAAACCCGCTACCGGGAGAGAACGCAACATCCTGGTCGCCTTCTCTGGAATGAGCAACCTCCAGATCGCTGAACAACGGCACACAAGTAAAGCCCGCATCTCCCAGAAGGGCACACCGTACCTTCGTAAGCGGTGTTGGTATCCAATGCTTCAGCACCCTCCTGGGCTGTGCCATTCTAGAAGCAGGATGGAGGTCTGAGAATGCACAGCGACTCCGGTCGACATGGAAGTATTGCTTGGTTGTACTCTCTTCGGCACCAAGATGTGCCGTTCATCCCATTAGCCGCGGAGACGCTCACTGAGGCAGGTTACCAGGTATCTGTATACGATGGTTCATTCGACCGTGAGCAAGGGATTAGGTATAGGCACATTCCTTGTGGATCTCGCATAGTTAAGCGGTCATATTGGCCGGTTCTCAGCGCCTTCATCCAGGCGTTTCCTCGAAGGTTGGACCTGGTGATTGCGAGCCACCCCGATGGTTTACTCATGGCGGAATGGCTGAAACGTACAAGAGGTTCACGGGTTGTATATTATCCTTTCGAGTTGGCACTCGAGCAGCTAAACCAATATAGCAAGAGTCCATTTTGGAGACAAACGGAGATCTCAGCGCTTTCGTCACCTGGTGTGGTTGATGCTATTGTTACGCAAAACCGTTGGCGAGCGGGCGTCTATGCCCAAAAAGGTGCAGTGATTGAGCCAGATATTGTCCAGAACTTCAAATCTAAGCCGGTAAAGCCGCCAGTGGGCGGCAGGCTTCGTTCCGCGCTTTCAATATCGAGGGAGAAGAAGATTGTTCTTTATGAAGGCATCATCGCTCTGAACAGACTGATGCCTGTCCTGATCGAAGTTTCCAGGCTGCTCGATAAGAACACGGTCCTTGTCTTGATGGGAACTGTGGAGCCAATCTTCATAAACTATCTCAACGAGATGCTCGCCCAACCGGACATCGGACAACGCCTTCGCTGGCTTGCGGCTATACCACACGAAGACCTACTTGATTTTGTCAGTGATGCTGATGTAGGTGTATTGATATACGGAAGTTTAAACAAGAACGATTACTTCTGCGCACCGGGAAAACTTAGCGACTATGTCTTGGCGGGCGTACCAGTAGTAGCACCAGGCTATCCAACGCTTCGAGCGATAGTAGAAAACCACGGCATTGGAGTATGCTTTGAGGAACTTAGTCCGGCTGTCATTGCCAAGGCGATAGAATCGGTGTTAAGCAAAGGCAAGTCTTTCTGGCAGCAGTCAATCGAAGATGCAAGAACTGAATTGGTGTGGGAGACGCAAGAGCGAACTCTCTTGGCTGTGGTGGAGAGGGTACTAAGATGAGAGGGCTTTCTTTACTACAAAGCCGCACTATTAACAAATCCAATTCTGATTGTTGCCATAGTTCTGTCTGGATACTATCTTATCTATTAAAATGGAAATATCGAAAAAGAAGTTTTGCGATCCTTTGCGACGATCCCCGCTGGATAAGCCCGAATGAACATTGCCTGGTGGTGCTTCACAATTCGATGGCTCCACGGGTTTTCAATATTGAATTCCTCCAGGAAGCGCGCTCTCGATTGTGCCATGGGAAAATCACTCACTACATCAGCATCGTCATACTGCTATCCTGGTTGGAGCGCAATCGTTGTGAGCTTCCTCCATGAGGAAAACCATGCTGCCGTACGATTTGCTGGTTTGCCCCTGTGACGCGTGAAGATACACATTTACCTAAAAACCCAGTTATTTAGAGCGATTAAAGCTTTAATGAAGTTAGTATTACCTCGTTGGCAGCCGTTCCGAGTCACAGAAATTGTTCGTTCTATCCCGGAGAAAATGAACAATGATGAGATTCAGTCACACGTAGATAAAATGGTGTGCATTCGCCAAGCAAACATTGAACAATATAGCTACCATTTCGATAAACCGCTTCCTCCGTTTTTTCGCTCACAAATGCATTATGCACAACGGCATGTCTACTTCATGAAAGATGTTTATGTTAATCCGCGGACTGGAAGCTGCTATGCCAAGCAATGGGCATTCCAGGAGTCTTATGGATCACTGAGGCGCTGGTTAATAGAAGTCCCAGCCACGAAAGAGTGGGGGGAATTGGTTATTGATAGGCCCGCAACCTGTATAAACTGCACTGGATTTGCGCACTTCTTGATGGAGGAACTGCCCCGGCTACTTTGGGCAATTGAGACTGCAGGAAAAGACATACAGATACTTTTACCAAACAGAGGAATCCCCAAATTTATTGATGGCATTATCGCTGAGTTAATCAGCGAGAGAAAAATGGAAAAGGAACCGCTCCGCATTACCCGAAATGTTGTTGTGTTAAAGCACTTCATTTTTACACAGGCCGAAGCTTATTCTGGTTTCTGGCATCATGAAGATATATCAATCCTTCGTTCCACATTCTTAAAAACAAAGACCAAGGAATCCCCAGAGAGGATGGTTTACATCTCCCGCCGCAATTCAACCAGGGCTTTTGATAATGAGAAAAAGCTCGAGGAAAGCCTCGCCGATATCGGTTTTGAGTGCGTTCAGCTAGAGAACTTGTCTTTTCGAGAGCAGCGGAGCCTTTTTTCGGGAGCAAGCATTATCGTTGGCAACCATGGAGCTGGTCTGGCAAATCTGGTATGGTGTACACAAGGAACTCAGGTAATTGAGATTTTCAGCCCTCGATGGTTTAACGACTGCTTTGCTCGACTTACTTCGCAAGTCCGCTGTAAATACTATCCAATCTGGGCAATGGCAAGCAATTCTTGGGGGGTAGTAGATACCGATTTGTTGATCGACATGATTGGCAAAGCAATAACAGAGCCCCACATTTGAATAGAGTTTGGATTACAGGCGCTACTAGTGGCATGTTCCTGGGAATCCTAGCCGGTACCCTGAGTATACAAGGCGGATTTGGCGTCGGCTGAAGGAAAATGCTCGGCGACTGGTTGTTCATGCGATACCCACATCGACTTTCTCATCTTCAACAGTCGGGACATCAATGCACGCCTGAGTATTCCGGCTCGCCGGAGCCACGGTTCCGGTGAGTGGAGAGCCACCATTCCGGAACCGTAGAGCCATCTCTCTGATGAGGAGAGCCACCGTGAAACGATGACAGGTCGATTGTCGATCGGTCTATCGTTTGGCGCCGGGGACCTTGGTCGACTTCTCTGATTATAAGCGGTTGTGTGCCTCCCTCATCGTTGGGACATCTCCGTCGCGATGGATCTCGATGGTACACGGATCATGAACAAGACAGCCTGCTGCAGCATGTCTTGATGGCAATGCTTCTCTTGCTGATTCCTTGGCTGTGAAGCCTCAGAATCTCTCGATACTTGGTCATCTTGGTAAGCTCCCGAGAATGTATTTGCGCCGTTTCGGCACAGGGGCACATTCTACGGGATGATATGCCCGGTGGCTCTCTTGACCGGAAGGGTGGCTCTCGTTTCTCCGGAAGACAAGTGTCGCCCAAGGACCGGAACGGTTGCTCATTTCAGTCTGGAATACTCGCGCATGTTTGAAAGATTCTTGGAACATACCCGCCCAATTTAGGCTCCTCTATATTTCATGTGAATGCTTCTTTCAAACAAGTCAGGGGGAGTCTGGGGCTGACCGTTTGCTCTTTCGAGGGAAGGTATCATTTTGTTTTGCGAAAAAGAACAGGTAGAATGAAAACAGAAATGATCGACGGAATGGAGGCACCGAGCTAAGCTCAATGAACATCACCATATTTGGTACTGGTTACGTAGGTCTGGTCACGGGTACCTGTCTGGCTGATATAGGACACCAAGTTATCTGCGTAGACGTCGACACCGCCAAGATCGAAGGTCTGAAGAATGGCATTCTGCCGATCTATGAGCCAGGCCTCGAACAAATGGTGAAGATGAACTGCGCTGAGGGTCGCCTGCGCTTTACTACGGATGCTGCCGAGGCTGTGACCTTTGGTGAGTTGCAGTTTATTGCCGTTGGCACGCCACCGGATGAAGATGGTTCCGCCGATCTTCAGTATGTACTGTCTGTCGCCAAGACCATCGGTGAATACATGAATGGCTACAAAGTGGTGATCGACAAATCAACCGTGCCGGTTGGCACTGCCGACAAGGTCCGTGCAGTGATTTCTGAAGCCCTCGCCCAACGCGGTGTCGAGCTCCCTTTCGATGTCTGCTCCAATCCGGAGTTTATGAAGGAAGGCGCGGCCATTGAGGACTTCACTAAAGGGGCGCGGATCGTCATCGGAACCGATTCAGAAAAGGTCCGCGAGCGTCTGCGTGAGTGCTACAGACCCTACAACCGCAACCATGACAAGCTGATGTTCATGGATGTCCGTTCTGCGGAGCTGACCAAATACGCTGCCAATGCCATGCTGGCCACCAAGATCAGTTTTATGAATGAGATCACTCACCTGGCCGAGCGTCTCGGGGCAGATATCGAGATGGTACGCCAAGGCATTGGCTCTGACCCGCGCATTGGCTTTCACTTCATCTACCCCGGCTGTGGCTATGGCGGTTCCTGTTTCCCGAAAGACGTGCAGGCGCTGGCCAGAACCGCCGTCCAGGTGGGCTATGAAACAGAACTGCTCAACGCCGTCGAGTCGGTCAACAACCGCCAAAAACAGGTCTTGTTCAGCAAGCTCAAGCAAGCCTTCGATGGCGACTTGCAAGGCAAAACAATCGCCCTGTGGGGCTTGGCCTTTAAACCCAACACCAGCGATATGCGTGAAGCACCCAGCCGGGTGCTGATGGAAGCTTTGTGGCAAGCCGGAGCGAAAGTGCGCGCCTTTGATCCGGAAGCGATGAAAGAAACCGCTCGCATCTACGGCCAGCGGGATGACCTGGCCTTGGTGGATAGTCGTGAAGCGGCGCTGCAAGGCGCGGACGCGCTGGTGATCTGCACCGAATGGAGACAATTCCGCGCGGTGGATTTTCACTGGCTCAAGGCTCAGCTGAAGAGCCCGGTGGTGGTCGATGGACGTAACCTCTATGACCCAAAGCAGGTCAAGGCAGCAGGTTTGTTGTACTATGCCTTTGGTCGTGGTGACTCAATCAAGTAACTGCAAACTGCATGGCTTTGCTGCTTAGAAATTTCCTTGAAAGAGGGGGTCCATGAAGAAACGGATATTGGTAACGGGCGGCGCCGGCTTTCTTGGCAGCCACCTGTGTGAACGCCTACTTAATGATGGTCATGAAGTGCTTTGCGTCGATAACTTTTTTACTGGGCGCAAAGCGAACATTTTCCCTTTTCTGAATAATCCAGATTTCGAGTTCTTGCGCCATGACATTACCTTTCCTCTTTATGTTGAAGTGGATGAAATCTATAACCTGGCATGCCCGGCAAGCCCGGTTCATTATCAGTTTGATCCGGTGCAAACAACGAAAACCAGCGTGATAGGCGCGATCAATATGCTGGGTCTGGCGAAGAGACTAAAGATCAAGATCCTTCAGTCCTCTACCAGCGAAGTGTACGGCGACCCCGAGATTCACCCGCAACCGGAAGACTACAGAGGCAACGTCAACCCGATTGGTCCCCGCGCTTGTTACGACGAGGGCAAGCGTTGTGCGGAGACCCTATTCTTTGATTACCACCGTCAGCTTGGTCTTGATATCAAGGTTGTGCGCATCTTCAACACCTATGGTCCGAGAATGCACCCCAATGATGGCCGGGTTGTCAGCAACTTCATTGTTCAAGCAATAAAAGGTGAAGATATCACAATATTCGGCGAGGGCAACCAGACTCGCAGTTTTTGTTATGTGGACGACATGATCGAAGGCATTGTGCGGATGATGAATACCGAAAAGGGCTTTACTGGACCGATCAACCTGGGCAGCCTCGATGAATTCACTATACTGGAACTGGCGCAGAAGATAATTGCCATGACCGGGTCGAAAAGCAAAATCGTCTACAGGCTCCTGCCGCAGGATGACCCCATGCAACGCAAACCGGTGACCGAGCTGGCCAAGGAAAAGCTGGGGTGGGAAACCAAGGTGGCGCTGCAAAAGGGGTTGGCTAAGACGATTGGCTACTTCGAAAGGGTGATCATAGATGGTTAGTGGTGATTTCATTCACTCGCATCCACTTCACACCGCCGTTCTTTTCTTGGTTTTCTTTCGGCTGGATACGACCAAACAAGTCCCGGTTTTCTTCGAACTGAGTTGGTAAGGTGGTCTGAGGGGGATGGTGAAGGAGAACCGAATGAGTAGAGTATCCACACGGCTACTAAAACATAAACGCGATGTGTATTCACAAACGGGTGAGCACGGAATTATAGAGAAAATCCTTGAAGTAATACCTAAAAATGATAAATGGTGCGTAGAGTTTGGTGCGTGGGATGGATTATTTTTAACTAACACACGGTATTTGATTGAATCTAAAGGATATTCAGCAGTCCTAATTGAAGCTGCGAAGGATAAATTTCGCGACCTACAGCGCAACTATTCCCACCGAAATAATGTCATCTCGATAAATCAGTTTGTTGGGTTTGGGAAAAATGACAGTCTGGATCAGATTCTCAGCAGCACACCTGTCCCTAATGATTTCGATCTCCTTTCAATCGACATTGATGGAAATGATTATCACGTCTGGAAAGCAATTTCGAAATACAAGCCAAAGGTAATTATCATTGAATTTAATCCTACCATTCCTACACATATTCGATTTGTCCAACCCGCAAGTGCAGCCATCAATCAAGGCGCAAGCCTGTTGCCCCTCGTCGAATTAGGAAAGGAAAAGGGCTATGAATTGGTTTCCGTACTACCCTTCAACGCATTCTTTGTGAGAAGAGAATACTATTCACTTTTCCAGATCGAATCTAATAGCCCCGAAGTTCTTCGCACAAACTTAGAAGGTATCACTTACCTGTTTTCAGGTTATGACGGGCAATTATTCTTGCATGGGGGATGCACACTCCCTTGGCACGGTATTGATTTAAAAGAATCAAGAGTGCAGCATTTACCAAAATTATTACGGAAATATCCGTGAAATTATACAAGTTTGCACAGAAAGGTACTCGCGCTATTTTTTCTTGATAATAGACTAAGTTGGTTCGTCAAGGGGATTCGTAAAAGGATCGGTCGCCTAGCAAAACGCTGCACCTGACCGCAATTCCGCTACGCGCCATAGCGGCAGGAGAGCTTGGTCGTTAGACGGCTATAGGAGAAGCGCATGAAACGACTAATGAAGCAGATCATCAAGAAGACTCCTCTCTACTATTCATTGAATCAGTGGGCAGTAAAGAGAAAACGAGCGAAAGAACTCATTGAATGGGAAAAAAACGGGAAACCTCTGCCACCCCCACATATAGTCAAACAGCGAACACTCCAAACCTATTCAAAGAAGTTTGGCCTGAAGATTCTGGTTGAGACAGGAACATACTATGGAGGCATGGTTGAAGCGATGAAGAAGATTTTCGACCACATATATTCTATTGAACTGAGCAAGGAACTATATGAACAAGCAAAAAAGAGATTCAAAGGAGTAAAAAAAATAGAATTGATCTGCGGCGATAGTGGTATCGAACTTAGGAACATAATGAACAAAATAGATCGACCTGCTTTATTCTGGCTTGACGGTCACTACTCAGGTGGGGTAACAGCCAAAGGGGAAAAAGACACACCTATCTATGAAGAGCTCCACCACATACTAAATGCCTCAGATAGAGGGCATGTGATCATTATTGATGATGCTCGCAACTTCGGATCAGACCCTGCTTACCCGAGCATAGAAGCGCTCAAAGATTTCATCAAATCAAAGAGGCCAAATCTGGAAATTGTTGTTCAGGATGACAGTATAAGAATAACGCCAACGAGATATAACCAGAAGTTGTGGATTGTCCTATGAACCAAGGCAGCGTACTCTTCTATCTTAATCGCAAGACTCGGCAGAAGCCGAAGGAAGGATACACCATGAAAAAGCATATACGAGATGAGAAGTCGCAGACAGTAACCTTTGGGGACAGGCCCCTGTACTGGTACGCTAGCAAGATCTATTATTATATGATAGAGGGACTCAATAACTTGATTCAGGCAACCAAGGCAAGGGCTCGCGGCTATAAAATTTTGAAGAACCTGAAGACCATCGTCTACATGTTTACAGGAAAGCTGGACTATACTAAGGTAGATTACCCACTTGAAATGAGAAGGAATCTCAAGCTTGAATTCAGCTTGCAGACATGCGCGTAACAAGCCACGGGAAAATGAGACCCTACATTGGCATCGTGCTACTACTCTCTTGGTTGGAGCGCAATTGTTGTGAATTACCTAAGTGAGCGAAGTAGCGCTGCCGTATGATCTATTAGTTGGTACTTGCGATGCCTATGAAGACACATGGGTGCCGTTTTTTACTTTATTGCAGAAATACTGGCTAGACGCAGAACGACTCCGAATCATCTTAAGTACGGAAAAGAAGGCTTTCTCCTTTTCCAATCTTCTCATCGAGAGCGCTCAGACCAATCTGCATTGGCATGGAAGACACAAGCCCTGGAGTCAAATAATACTAGAGAGTCTTTCCCATATAAAGAAACCCTTTGTGTTATTAATGCTCGACGACTATTTCTTAACAGAACACGTAATGCAGAATGAGTTGAGTTTTTTTACCAACCTAATGATACAAAGACCTGATTGGGCACGGATAGAGCTCTTGCCGCAAGGCATTAGGAGAGGCATACCTGATCCTAATGATCCCCGAATTGTTTTCATTACTCCGGATGAAGGTTGTCGCGTGAATACGCAAGCGGCTCTGTGGCGGAAGGAGATCCTTCTTTCTATTCTCCGCCCCCACGAGGATCCATGGCAGTTTGAACTTAGAGGATCGATTCGAGCCAGACGGATGCCGTATAAGTTTGCTCGATTGGCTAATGGCTGGAATGGTGGCAAAAGCAGTTCGATCGTCACATACTTAGCAGGAGGCGGCATACACCAAGGTCAATGGCGAAAGGAGGTCATTACCTTGCTTGCAAGAGAGGGCATTGTAGTGGATTACCAGCAAAGAGGGATAGAACGGTCGATTAGCAGCAGCCAATCGCAGCTTAGTAATCCCGTAATTCAGCGAAGGAAGGGCATTTGGCGAATCCTACGCCGTGACTTCTTGCAAGTCGTTGCAAGGAAATTGAGAGGCACTTGGTCTGTTTTACTATCCTTCAATTCACTTGGTATCGGCCGTCGGGCATAAGACACTTCTATGAAGCTTTGTCTTATAACAAAAGCTTCGTTATTCTAGGATTCGAGCTTTCATATTCAGAAGGTATTTTTCGTGCGCTCGACAAAAGATGGAACTCGGACCTTTTGTTGGGCAGACTTTGAGAGAAATGGGGACTATACACCAAGATAACTGATGGGAAAACTCTCGTTCCTTAAGCTCGGACAATCGCTCCCTACTACCCGTTTCATTATCCAGACATCTCATTTGCCGATAGCATGAATCTAGCGACTGATTTGAAGTTAAATAGATCCGCATCGCTTAGGGGGGAAAGGATCCTTTTCGTGCATCATGGTTCGTCACAGGGCGGTGCAGCGATCAGCCTTTGCTGCCTCGCTGGCGAGCTTCAGCAGAAGGGTTTGGAGGTCACTATTGCTGGATTTCCAGAAGCGCTGGATTATTTTGCAGGTCAGAGCCTCCGGACGATAGAATGCTGCCTACCCATGTTCAAGCATACCACCCTTGGTAGCTATAACCTTATGCAGCATGGCGGGCGGAAACAACTCCTAGAATGGCACGGTATCTTTCATAAAGCCATATCTAAACTCGCTGATCTTCTGGAAAAAGAGAAACCCGACCTGGTTCATTTTAACTCGCTGACCCTCGCTCCTTATTGCCGGGTTCCAAAACAGCTTGGGATTCCGAATGTCGTGCACGTGCGAGAGCCCGTGCTGAATGGATATCTTGGCTTACGGAAATACTGGCTGCGGCAGCAACTCATTCGATACGCGGATCATGTGATCTCGATCTGCCGAGACAATCTGGATCGGCTGCATTTGACATCTGGAAAAGGGACTGTGGTTTACAATCCGGTGGATTTCCGGAAATTCGATTGGACCTTGTCACAATCATCTGTCCGAATTGAATTAGGCATCCCTATAGACGCAGAAGTGGTCTTATTGACGGTGTCTTCCACACCTGCTGTCAAGGGGTTCGAACCGTTTCTTGAAGCCATGCGCCTCGCCGCATGTGAACGTCCCGACCTGTGGTGTCTGATGCCTGGTTTCGTCCCGCCAGCAATGCCACACCCCCCCCTGGTTTCTATCAAGCGCCGCATAGCAAAAATGGTTGGGTATTATAACAAACGGGGACACCTCTTCCGGATTTGCCACGAGGGTCGTTTGGCGGGGCACATCATCGGTTGCTCCTTCACGCGAGAGATGGAAAAGTGGATAGCAGCCGCAGACGTGATCTGCATTGCCCATACCAAACCTCATTTTTCCAGAACGGTGATGGAAGCAGGCGCGATGAAAAAACCTGTAGTTGCTTTCTCCGTGGGAGGCGTGGTTGAATCAGTGGAGGACGGGGGAACAGGATTGCTGGTTCCTCCTGGCGATGTCCATGCGATGGCAAAGGCGGTGCTGCGGCTTTTGGATGATCATGCTACATGCATGTCATGTGGTGAAAAAGGCTACGAAATAGCGCATGATCGCTACGATTCGGTGGTTTCCGCCGATGCTATAATAAAAGTATATGAGCACTGTCTTGGATAGAGCAAAGTCGCAGAGCGCCATAATACTGGGTCAACACTCGAGAGTGCGGCTTTTTTTCGCTCTATGTTTGATACTCACCTTGATCTTTAGTTTCCGAGACATGTCATGGGAATGGACCACTGGAAATCTTTTACCTTCTATTATTTATACGGTTTTGTTGCCTCTAGTGCCGGTAGTAGCGTTTTTGTTTTTTGCCTTGCAGGGCAGTTTTTCGCCAAGGAGCCTTTCACGCACTGAGACCGCCAAATGGCTAGGCATTGTGATCGTTATCGGAATATTCTGGTTTATGGTTCTGTTGGAACGATTGATTCCATCTAGCTCGGACACTAATCCACCATGGTCATTCCTACTCATAAATATGCTGCTCCCAGCTTGGGTATTGGTTGGTTTTTGGCTTGGAGCTTACCCTATACAAATCGAGGTTTTCTCCCGGAAACTGGCCATGATTTTGGCAATCGCATCTTTGATTATTACTATTGTTAGTTATACCGACCTAGGGATGTTCGGTTGGAACTGGTGGCCTATCCGTCTCACCTTTCTTTTTGCGTACTTCTGGTTCTTTTATGAAGTCATAGTGCGAGAAGGGCCAGGGTGGTACGGGTCTTTATTCGGGTTATTTTGCGCAAGTTCTCAAGTAATATATCCTTTACAAAAACCAATTGTTTATGCAGCAGTAATCGGCACTTTGTTGTTATTGGTGCTTGTGATCATCCGAAGAGATCTCATTTTTAAACGTTTTTTCCGGTTAGTGGGTCTGTTGAGTTTGATTATCGTGATTTTTATCAGTATTAACATTTACACGGAAGGAAGCTTTTTCGGAGAAAAAATAGACAATATCATCACAGCCTGGTTCCATGATAATCCGGAGGATTTTTCAGGGGTGGACATCACAGATACACAATCCTTGAACAGAATTATGGGGAACAGGATAGCAATCTGGCAGGGTGTATGGTACCGCTTTGATGAGAGCCCGCTAGTCGGTTCCGGCTTTCACCAACTAACTACGGATAGCTATCTCGCAGAAATTCACAGTTATTTCATCGATATTATTTTGGGGGTCGGCTTTTTGGGTACTCTGCCAATTGCTCTTGGGCTACTGATATGGTTCTTCGGGCTATTCGGAAAAAAGCGAGCTACTTCACCTGCTTGGATTGTACCGTTGTCTGCGTTTGCGATCTCGGTGATCGCCTATGGATTTATCGGGAATTTCGCAATATTTTATACTCCGAGTTTCCTTGTGCCCTTAGCCATTGGAATGACGTTGCGACAATGACTTACCACCACCGATTCAGAGTTAGGAAACCGGCAGTCTTTCAAACAGAGAAAAACATCAAAGCCAGTCCAGTTGATGATCAACAAGAAGATGTTATAGGAATAAATTCGCTTCAGTATCCCCGCGTTCTCTTGGTCAATTTACAAGTCGTTGGTTCTCGTTCAGGCCTAGGAGATACCCTTAAAAGCCTGTTCCAGGATTGGCCGAAAGAGAGCCTCGCGCAGATCTCCTCAGTTAAACAGTCCGTGCATGATCCTTTCGGTATTCAGACTATCTCTATTCCATCGCCTCCCAACTTATACTCAGTTCTACAGCGCCCACATCAGTACTTCCATCTGTTTCGATCTGTAGCAGGCAACCTCCTAACAGATCAGTTGCTTGGCTGGATAACCCATTTTCAACCTGACCTAATCTATTCCATCCTGGAAACACCATTAGAAACTCACCTAGCAGTCCAACTATCGAGGCGTTTAAAAATACCACTTGTTCCACACATTATGGACGATTGGATTTCCTTGACTCCTAGAATACTCAAGGATGCCATTCTCTATCATTTGAGAAAACAGGATTCTCTTTGGGCGATAAGAAACGCACCCATTCGGTTGGTAATTGGCGACGATATGGCAAATGAATACAAGGAACGGTATGGATATTCATTCTTTCCCATCGCCCATTGTGTTGATCCGACCAACTTTCACCCAGATTTCACAAGCAACAAGTCTGAAACAAGATTTATCTGTCTGGTAACCGGGCCAGGAGGGCGTTGGGAATCGGTTGTTCGTTTTGCGAAAGGTTTGCAACAGCTAATAGAAGAAGGATTAGTGATAAAATTAATAGTATTTACAAGCAAGGAATTAATTTATCCTCCTGCTTTTGGCTCTTGGTTTGAAATCAGAGATTTCGAGCCTTCTGAGAAAGAATTAGCGAAAGCGCTTACCTCCGCAGATATTGCGATCATTGCAGAAGGTTCTGATGAAGATAGCAAAACATATTTTAGGTTTTCTTTTTCAGCAAAATTGCCATTATACATGATGGCCGGTTGTGCTTTGTTGGGGATCGGACCTCGAAAATTGGCTTCCTTCCAATACATTTTGCAGAACAACATAGGTTGGGTGCTCGAATCGGAAAATCCTAAAGAAATGATCCACCAGATGCGTGAGATATTACTTGATCAAGACAGAATGCAGCAATACCGCACAAATGCGCGTAACCTGGCGCTGAAAGAACATGACTGTCGGAAAGTTCGCTGCAGGTTTGTTCAGTTGCTAAACCAAACAGTTTACTATCAACACGAAAGTTCATCTGAAAATGCCAACCCCATTGTTGAATTATAATATTGCTACTCACTACCAGATGCCTTTGATGGAAATATTTCATATTTTTCTACGCATCCGTTTACCAGTTAGTATTATCTACCGATTTATCGATACAGTTCGGTATTTCGCATGATTGAAGAGCATCATACGGAAGAAAAAGGAAAATGAGCACCATAGCCTGTACTTCTGAACTGAAGGGATTCCAGTTTTGACAAGTTACAGTTGCCCGCCTGTCCTTCTCATTCTTTTTAATCGTCCCGAGGTGACCCGGCGCGTTTTTGCTCAAATTCGGGAGACTCACCCGAAGAAGTTGTTTATCGCGGCAGACGGACCAAGGGCTGATCGACCAGAAGAAGCGAAGCTTTGTGCTGAAGCCCATGCCGTGGTAGATGGAGTAGATTGGCCATGTGAAGTAAAGACACTGTTTCAGGAACGGAATCTGGGGTGCAGACAAGGCCCCATTTCTGCCATTACTTGGTTCTTTGAACATGTCGAGGAAGGTATTATCTTGGAAGATGATTGCCTCCCGGACCCTTCATTCTTTCCCTTCTGTGCAGAATTGCTTGAACGATATCGAGATGATAAACGAGTTTTCATAGTGAGTGGTCTTAATAGTTTAGGAGAATGGAAAGCAAACCGCCATAGCTATTTTTTTACCCTTGGTGACAATACGGGATGGGCAACTTGGAGAAGAGCATGGCAATGTTTTGATTCCGAACTCAATCTTTGGGCAGACGCAACCGCTCGAAAAAAAATGCAGTTATTAGGTCGGAGTGCTCCGTTCTTAGCCAAGCGAATTGCCGCTGGCTGCCAAGCTGTATTGCGAGAGAATCTTGATGCTTGGGATTATCCGTGGGTTTTCACTCGGATAGCGCAGAGTGGCCTGGGAGTGACTCCTTCCGTGAATCTGATTGCTAACATCGGGTATGGAGAAGATGCGACACACACGACTGATCCCAATTCCTCATACGCTAACATCCCAGTGCAGCCAATGCAATTTCCATTAAGACACAATCTAGATATGAGTATTGATTTCGAATATTATAAGCAATGCCAGAAAGCAGAGCCGAATGGTAATACCCGCGCTCCTTTTCTGTTACAGCTTATTAACAATTTACTGAAGGTGATTATCAATAGCCTAGCTGGTCCATCCTCTTTAGCTAGGTGGACCATTTTCACTCGGCACTTATGGACTTGGCGGAGGCGATAATCGATTGCTTCGAAGCATAGTGGAAGGTACTTTAGACATTTGGAAAACTTATGAAGTCCTCCGAGTTTAAGCGCAGCGCGCCACTTGAGATTTATAACACGATGGAGGGGGGTCTTTTTAGGCATTATTCCTCGCGTCCAGTCCGCTTCACTCTTTACAAGGGGGGTTTCTATAATAAATAGACCAAGTGCCGTCATGAGACAAAAAATGTATCGTTTGGTTAGAAGTGAACTCAAAGGGTTGCGGTTATTGCTTCTAGCTACGCGACAGTGGTTGTTCGAGATGCGGTTTGGCTCTCTTTTTTCGGCAAAGCCGCGCACACTGCAATTTCCAGTCAACGACATCTGCAATTCCCGTTGTGTCATGTGCAATATCTGGCAGCGCAAGCGTGATCATGAAATCACTCCCGTTGAGCTGGGGCAGATCTTGCGAGACCCTCTCTTTAGCGATGTGCAGTATGTGGGAATAAGCGGTGGCGAACCCACCTTGCGCGATGATTTGCCCGACATAGGCCGCCAGTTGATACGTGCATTACCCCACTTGCGCGGCTTAGGCGTTATTACTAATGCGCTCCGAGCCCCAATGGTGACTGAGCGGATAGAAGCTTTGGCGGAGGTGGCTTACTCGGCAAAGTTGGCTTTCAGTGTCAGCATTTCTCTAGATGGCATAGAAGAAACGCATGATCGAAACCGAGGGGTCCAAGGGAATTTCTCCTCCGCTATGCGGGTTATTCATGCGCTCCAACAACACGGTTGCCATGTTGCTGTGGGTTGTACCCTAACGCCGTTGAACTGCTATGGAGCCGATGATGTCTTGCTCTGGTGCGGACAAAACGGTATCTACGATTGGGAATTTCGTCTGGGGGTAGATATCAAACGGGTTTACAATGAAGGCTACGCTCAACAGCATCCATTCACCCCAGAACAGCTTTTCCACCTGATCATGTTTTTTGACAAATTGTCCCGCGACCCCCGCGTGGGTGAATTACATCAGGATTTCTATGCTAGCCTGGTCGGTCAACTGGCCTTTGGCTTACCGCGCTCAGCCGGTTGTGACTGGCAATCCTCGCGTGGTGTAACGTTGGACACTCGCGGGAACATCAGCTATTGCTCGGTCCAGAGCCCTATTCTTGACTCTGCGTTGGAAAAAAGCGCTTGGCAAATCTTCCGCGATAACCAGCCGGTGAGACAACGCATCGTTCAGAAGTATTGTGCCAATTGCCAACATGATCTACTCGGACCGCCGTCTTCCCGAATATTAGCGCGGCAAAGCCTTAAATCAATGACTGCCCCCTGGCTAAAAATCAGCCGCAAGCTCCACGAACGTCTCACTATCGATAGGTTCAAGGCGCCTAGATCAATAGCCCCAACCATGTACAACCGGCCAGCGCAGTGGAACCATGTTTTGATTACTGGTTGGTATGGTACGGAAACAGCCGGGGATAAGGCCATCTTGGGCGAATTGTTGCACTTTTTAAGGACTTATGCTCCCGCATGTAAGATCACATTAACCACTTTGGATCACAAGGTTAGCCGGCAGACAGCGCGTGAAATTGCCGGCCTAGAAAACGTGCAACTTATAGATATGGCCCGAGGCAGCCGCCCAGCGCTGATTGAGACTGTGGATGCGGTCATTATTGGGGGTGGCCCATTGGAAGAAATTGGGCAGATGGAATATATCTGGCGCATGTTTATGGAGGCAAATCGCCAACACAAAGCGCGGATTCTGTTCGGCTGTGGTGTCGGTCCTCTTCATTCTGAGCGGTTGCACCAGATGGTTAGCACAATTTGCTACTTGACTACGGCCGGTTTTGTTCGTGATGAAGAAAGCCGACAATATGCTATTAAATTGGGTGCTACTGTGCCGTTGGGGCGCGCCTGCGACCCAGCTTTGGCTTACATTCGGCGCTGGGCTGGGGGGCAAGCTGAAGCAACCTCCCCCGCTGGTCAGCCCTGCCTCATAAGCCTGGTACGCGCAAATACCAGCGAATACACGCCAGAGATGACCGACGCTGAGCGTGAGAGCCACAATAAGCGTTCCGCTCAACGCATTGCCCAGGCGTTAAACGAGGTGCATATCGCAAACGGGGCAAAAATCAACCTCTTGCCTATGCATTCTATATGGATGGGCGGCGATGACCGTATTTTTAACAGGCAAATATCAGTGGCCCTGGGTAGCCCCGAAACCTTTTATGTGGAACGTCGCTATCTACCGCTGTCCGAACTACTAAACGCCATTCGCGCTGGCGACGTAGCTATGGTCATGCGTTATCATGGTCATCTTTTTTGTATGGCGCTGGGCATTCCATTTCTGTCGGTAGATTACACTGGCTATCAAGGTAAGGTGTATAACTTAGTTAATCGTATTGGATATAGCAAATGGTCTGAGAATTGGCTCGAGATGGAACCAAAAGGAATTGCTAATCGTTTGAATGAGTTAATTGAAGAGCGAAAGCATTGGTCATGTTATTTATTGCAACAGACAGACCGGTTGATTGCTGAATTGCATCAAACTTACAATCAGGTTTTCCAGGTTGGCTAAAGTGAAACAATGCAAACCGACTTAAGAAAATTTGCTCGCAAAATACTGCCACCGACCTGGGGTCGGCGCCTGCAATTTCTCAATGGGTGGCCGCCCATTGGCTGGGTGCGGCTAGGCGATTTGAAACGGTTGAAACCAATCGGGCCGGCCTTTGGCTATGAGCGAGGCGGGCAGCGTATCGGTCGATACTATATTGAGAATTTCTTGGCTCGTCAGGTGGTAGATATTCAAGGGGTTGTATTGGAGATAGGCGATAGTACTTACACTCGCCGGTTCGGTGGCGAGCGGATTGTTCGCAGTGAGGTGCTTCATGCAGTCGCTGGAAATCCGCAAGCCACGATGGTCGGTGACCTGGCGACTGGGGTTGGTATTCCCGTCGAGACCTTTGACTGTCTGATTCTGACCCAGGTTTTTCCTTTTATCTATGATTTGCCGAGCGCCGTGATCAATTGTCGGCGTTCACTCAAACTGGGCGGAGTATTATTGGCTACCTTTTGCGGAATTAGTCAGGTAAGCCGCTATGACATGGAACGATGGGGCGATTACTGGCGCTTCACCGACGCCTCGGCCCAGCGGCTGTTTGGCGACGTGTTCGGTGAGGAGAATGTGGAGGTGACTACCTACGGTAATGTGCTGGTTGCATGTGCTTTCCTTCATGGCTTAGCGGTTAGCGAATTGAAACGGGAAGAGCTTGACTACCACGATCCCGACTATCAGGTTATCATTAGCGTGCGCGCTGTCAACCGAGGAATGACATGATGGATATGCCTCGGCAATTGAAGCGTCTGGTCAGGCAAATAGTGCCGCTACCGGTGGACGTTGTTCTCCTGGACCATCGCGTGGCTTATCTAGAGACGGATTCCCCCCTCCTTTCCGCGCCCCCCCACAATTTCGCTGAGCATTTGGAGGTTCTGCGGCGGAACTATCTGCCAATCTGGCTCGGTGAGTTGGGCCATCGCAAGTTCACGTCGCTCCGATGCACGCGCCGGATTGCCCTCACCATTAAGGCAACGAAACTCGTATGAGAGTTCGCGGACTAGGGCGGTTGAAGATGACATTAGCCAGAATCAGAGGCCAACTGGCGCCTGGGCCGATAGTGCTGCTCTATCATCGCGTCGTGAACATTCAGCGGGACCCGCATTTACTGGCAGTTGCGCCGGAACACTTTGAGGAGCATTTACTGGCACTGCAGCGACATTTTCAAACGATCTCTCTGGGTGAATTAACGAAGTGTCTAGCGCGAGGGAAACACCTTGGCTCGATGGTCGCGATAACTTTTGACGACGGTTATGCGGATAACAGCGAGACAGTCTTGCCTTTGCTTGCGAAACACGACATACCAGCCACATTCTACCTGACCTCGGGGTTCGTGGGGACCACGCGCGAGAATCTACATGATGATCTTGAGCGTCTCGTGTTGTTGTCTACACACTGTCCCTCCCAACTAAGCCTCAATGTCGGCGGAAGACCGTTCAATTGGACCATGCAATTGCAGGACACGGGGAGCACAATCGCCACTTCGATTGCCGGATGGAACATGGAATCTAGAACAAACCCGACGCCACGCCATCGGGCTCACCGAGATATTTTCAACTTGTTGCGTCCTCTTTCCCCGGTTGAGCGAGAAAGCGTACTCGATCAGTTGCGAGCCCAGTGTGGCGATCCTGGAGGATCTCGCTCTACGCACCAGGCCATGTCTTGGGACCAAGTCCGGCGCATGGCAAGATGTGAATTGATCGAACTTGGCGCCCATACGGTGAATCATCCCTGTCTTTCCATGTTGTCGTTGCCAGAGCAACGCATGGAGATACGGGAATCCAAACAAGTGCTTGAGGAACAGATTGGCCGTTCTGTGGTGAGTTTCGCCTACCCCTATGGCACCCGTCGGTCCTACACGGCAGAGACCGTTAGCTTGCTGAAAGAACTAGGTTTTGCGAACGCCTGCTCTAATTTTCGGGAACGGATAGGGCACCGAACTGATCTATTCCAGCTTCCTAGATTTATCGTGCGGAACTGGGATGGAGATGAGTTTCTGCGCCAGTTGCGCAGAGGGCGCCTATAGTGCGCTCTCGAATGAAGGTCCTTCAAGTCAATCAACAGATCGGGCATGGCGGAGCTGCCGGCATTTGCATGGTTCTCCATAATACCCTTCTGGCGGGAGGGCATAAGTCGGCCGTACTGGTCGGCCATCAGATGCGCGAGCTGCCCGGCGTTGGAACGCTTGATAACGACCGCTATCGGTCGGCTTGGGGTCGGTTCTGGATGGCCCCAGCGCGGCGGTTGAATAAGTACTCCGGCCGCATTCGAGGGGCGCAACGGGTGTCGGAACGATGGCTTCCACGCTTGGCTTCGTCCCAGCGATTCTGGTCATGGCGGACTGGGCATGAGGATTCTGATTTTCCAGGCACGCGGCATCTACTGGAGCAATCGCCCTTCGTACCAGATGTGTTGCACTTGCACAACCTCCACGGCGATTACTTCGATCTCCGGGAACTATCGCGACTCAGCCGGGCCGTGCCCACGATCATCACCCTGCACGATGCCTGGCTGCTGGCGGGGCATTGTTCGCATTCGTTCGATTGTGAGCGATGGAAAACCGGGTGTGGTTCCTGTCCCCGCCTGGACATCACCCCCGCGCTCTATCGGGATGGTTCGGCCTTCAACTGGCAACGCAAGCGGGAAATCTACCAAAACAGCCGACTCTCGTTGGTTTGCCCATCGCAATGGCTGGCCGACAAAGTGCGTCAATCCATACTGATGCCAGCGGCAAACCGGCTGATAGTCATCCCCAATGGAGTGGATATGTCGGTGTTCAAACCCGGCGACAAAGCGGCCACGCGGGAGCTGCTCGGTTGGCCCCAAGAGGCATTCATCGTCATGTTTGCCGCCAACGGTGTGCGCCGGAGTATCTGGAAGGATTATCCCACCATGCGCGAGGCGATTCACATAGCGGGAGAAAAGGTCAGCAGCCAACCGATCCGCTTTCTTGCGATTGGAGAGTCAGCGCCGCCCGAACAGGCTGGTGTTGGGAAGATCGAGTTCCTTCCCTACCGCGATTCATTGACCGAATGTTATCAAGCGGCTGACGTTTATCTTCATGCGGCAAAGGCAGACACCTTCCCTACCACCGTTATTGAAGCCTTGGCCTGTGGCGTGCCGGTGGTTGCCACCGCTGTGGGTGGCATTCCTGAGCAGATCAGTGAAGGCGAAACTGGTTTTCTCGTCCCTGCAGGCGATGCTGCAGCATTAGCAGAACGTCTGACTTGTCTGGCGCAATCCTCCGAATTGGTGCGCGCTATGGCAGCGGCAGCCAGTCGAGATGCGGCGGATCGGTTCTCCCTGGAGCGGATGATGTCAAATTATGTACAGCTTTATTGGGAAGTGATCGAACAGAGAGCCGGAACGCATGAGCATTGACACGGATTATCCCCGAACCCTAATTGTTGGCGCACATTTTACTGAGCAATCTGGGAGCGGTATCTATGTAGGTAGGCTTTTTTGCAATTGGCCAATAGATCACTTAGCCACCTTGTGTAATGGGAATCTGGTTCCAAATTGGAAGCACTGCACACGGCACTTCCGGACAGGGGGATTTCGATTTCCCCTTAATGTTTTACTCAATCCCATTTTTCCTTTCATGCGTTCTGGACCAGTACTACCATCTGCAGTTGTTGCTTTCCCGAAACCACCTGCAACTATACCTGCGAGATCCTTTCCTAAACGGCTATTTACTCGTCAGCGTCTGCAGAAGTTTTTTCATTTGCTAGGGGGCAGAGAATTATTGTGCAGTGTCGCGCTGTCCCCCTTGCTGCTTGGTTGGGTGCGTTCCTATAAACCAGAGGTGCTCTACGGGCACTGCAGTGATCTGCATAGCGTTCTTTTATTGCGTCGACTGCAAAAGACATTGGGACTCCCCTTAGTGCTGCATTTCATGGATGACTGGGTTAACACTAATTATCACCGAGGATGGATAGCAAAGATTTTTCGGACACGCTTTCAAAGTGAATTCCGCGCTCTGGTACACTCAGCTAGTGTCTGTGTCGCTATATGCAGAGAAATGGCAGAGGAATACGAAAGCCGCCACCAACGTAAGATCCTTTGGTTGCCCATGCCCGTGGACATAGTTGCTTATCAAGGCAAAGCCCGCAACCAATGGACTGCGGGCAAGCCCTTCAGTCTCCGATATGGGGGTCGGGTTGATTGGGCAGTTCGCGATAGCCTAGTGGATATTGCACAAGCAGTTCATTCCCTGCGGAAGGGTGGCGCAGATATTGTACTTAATCTCGCGACATTTCAAATGGATCAATTGCCAGTTGCCTGTCGCAATTTATCTGGAGTGGAAATGCAAATTCCCGGCGTATTGACCGATCTACCCCGTCTTCAGGCTGAAGTTGATGTACTTGTAATTTGTTATGATTTCGATTCGATATCCTTCCAGCAAGCTCAATACAGTATGCCCAGCAAGATGGCTGACTGCATGGCTTCTGGTACCCCCATCCTAGTCTATGGCCCTGCTGGTTTACCTGTGGTTGAATATGCACGGCGGGAGGGCTGGGGGATGGTCGTGGACCAGCGTGACCCGATTGTTTTACAAAATGCTGTACGAGAGCTGCTAGAGTCCTCTAGATTGCGCGAGCAACTCGGCCGAACCGCAAAAAGACTGGCTGCCAAGTGCCATGACGCCAAGGTGGTATCGGAGGAGATGCGACGCATCATAGCGACAGTGGCAGGCAATCTGATGCAAAAACCTAATGAGGTTGGCAAATGAGCCACTCTCAAAGCGAACATGGCAGTGATCAAGGCTCAGATCTTCAACTCCCGTCAGTCTTATTCTTTGGCGCTTCGGGTGGTGATGAGTTGCAGCAGTATTTACTAAGGAATGAGAGAGGAGGTATTCAATGGGCGGCTATCAGAGCCAGTGAAAAATTCCTCAAAGCATTTGATAGTGGTTTCAAGAAGCAATGTGATGTGCTTTGCTCGATGGTTGTCAGCACCTATCCCCGTTTTAAATGTATAACCGCGTTCAAGCTTCCAGCTTGGTCGCGGAGCATAGGCGTAAGAGGACACTATGTACCATACATCAACCTTCCGATCGTTAGGTATCCGACAACTTTCCTTTCAGCCACTTTTCATATTGCGAAGTGGGCATTGAGACAGAAGAAAAGAGATCCAAGACTGCTGGTAACGTATTCCATTTACACACCTCATGCGGCTGCTATAGTCCTAGTCGCTAAAATGCTGAGTATTCCTTGTCTCATGATCGTGCCGGACCTCCCAGAGTTCATGCGTCAAAAGACGGGAATGAGCATATTTGAGTTGGTAGCTAGAAGGGTGAACGAATCAATAGCGCATACTATCGCTAGGCATTTCGATTACCTCGTTCTTTTTACTCAAAGCATGGTGGAAAAGCTTTATATTGGTCGAAAGAAGTATGTGGTTATTGAAGGATGCACCGACGAAGAAAACGGAGCAGGAATCATTGAATCAAAACCTTCAGAGTTCAAGACTCTCATGTACGCAGGTGTTCTCAGCCAGCATCATGGGATCCTGAACCTGCTGGAGGCCTTCGGTGCAACCAAACAACAGCACTATCGCTTATGGCTTTGCGGAAAAGGCGACGCTCAAATAAAAGTACTCGAAGCAGCGCGTGCCGACAAACGTATCAAGTATTTTAGCGCATTATCTACAAATGCATTGCTTAGAATGGAGGCCCAAGCAACTGCCCTTATTAACCCTAGAAGTCCAGACGAGGAGTGCGCAAAATACTACTTCCCCTCGAAGACGCTAGAGTTTATGCTTTCAGGTAATCCTGTTATAACGGCGGCGCTCCCAGGCATTCCTGTAGATTATTTGGAGTATTTGCATGTACTGCCAAAAACAACAGTGCATTGTATAGGAGAGGCAATTGAGCGGGTGTTGAACACGGATGATGATAGTAACCGGGCATTCGGGATGCGTGCGCGGGAATACTTGATTCAGACAAGGCATTATACTATCCAAGGCGAAAAGATTAGACAACTGTATCTCTCATTAAACCCGCATGTGCCAATCGGATAATCATCATTTGTTCTCAGGAAGTTACGCCTAAGACACCCAACTGTTCCTAAGGAGTGAGGTATTTCTGCTGGTAGCATTAACAAGCTACATTATGCAGAGGAAAGAACCAGGGCCTTTTTGAACCAAAGACCGAAGAAAGTCTGGATTATAGTTGCTTATTATCCTCCCGATGGCGGGGCTGGCACGCCGATTTATTGCGCAATCGCGGAAAGTTTGGCTGCTGAAAATTTCGATATCAGTGTCATTACTTCCTTTCCTCACTACAAGAAGACAAGGCCACTGCTGGAAAAAGGCAAATGGTTTTCCCGTGAAGAGAAAAGTGGCGTGCATGTCTTTAGGGGTATTGTATATGCTGGTGATGTATCTAATATTGGAAAAAGATTCATAAATTACCTTTCGATGGATTTCAGTGCGACCATAACCACATTCCGGTTGCCTAAACCGGATCTTGTTCTAATTACCACACCGTTAATGATGATTGGTTTTTCAGCATTACTGGCAAAGCTATGCCGTGGCGTACCCTTCCTCTATAATGTTCAAGATCTCTATCCGGATGCTGTGGTGCAAGCGGGGGCTGTTAAGCAAGGATGGGTCAGCCGCTTGCTTGCAATGCAAGAGCGATGGGCTTACAAGTATAGTTCGCACATTGTAACTATTTCTGAAGGTCAGAAAGAAGCCTTGGTGAAGCGGGGCGTATCTGGTGGGAAAATCACCATTATTCCAAACTTTGTGGACACAAGCTTTATATCGCCGATAGGAAAAGAGACTACCGTTCGAGGGAACTTGAACCTGAATGATAAGACCGTAGTATCCTATTTTGGGAATCTTGGTCTTGCTCAAAGCGTGGAAACGATCTTATTGGCTGCCAAGATATTGCAGAAACATCCTCATATTCACTTTGTAATCGTCGGAGACGGTGTAAAACGGGAAAGCCTTCGCGAAATGAGGATAACGCACGCGCTAGATAATGTAACAATCATGGACTACCCACCTCGTGAGAAAACGTCTGAATGGCTGGCAACCGCAGATATTTCGCTTGTTTCATTGAAGAGGGGTGTAAGCACATTCGCCCCTCCCTCGAAAACCTGGTCGATTATGGCCTCTGGGCGGCCGTTGATCGCCACGGTGGAGGAAGAAAGCGACCTAGGAAAAATAATCCAGCGAACAGGTGCTGGTTTGGTAGTCCCTCCTGAGAATCCGAACGCGCTTGCTGATGCTATTGTCCAACTTGCGGCTTCACCGGAAATGCGAGAGAAGATGGGGAAGGCCGGTCGTTCTTATGTAGAAACCTATCTAAACCAACCGAAGGTGATGAGCCAATGGATCGAATTGATTCAGGAGACGATCGCACTCTGTGCCAAGGGGAACTCAAATAGATCGCGATCCGTTTGATGAATGCACACAGGATCGAGCGAGGGTAGGGAGGATAGTTAGCAATTCAACGACGTCCCTGAACTATGAACCATTTTTCCGTAACCGTGAAAACTTTCGGTTTTGAGTTGGTATTCAATGATTAGGCGTTGCCTCCCATCCGGTGTGGTAAATTCCTTGATCGTGCGAGCACCTAACATTCGATGTGCTCGCAAGACGACAGTGTTTACCTTATCAACTTCACCTCGAATAGTCCGCGCGCCAAGAAGCCGCATGAGCGACAACCACTTCAAATGGAGTTCGATAGCGCCATTCCCATGATCCGGCTGCCAGGCCCAGAACTCTTCGTGTGCGCCGGACTGAACCACATAACCAGCCTCGGCTTCATCTGCCGAACCTGACCTTTGCCGCAAGTAGACTTCACGGATGAGTCTAGGCTGACGCAATAAAGCAGGCAAACAGGCAAGGAGTAAGCGGAATCGATTACGCCGCAGGGCTGTCCATCGAGTCTTGGCTTCCAGTGCGCCGGCGACAAATCCAATAAGATGATCAGTATCATCAACTGCACAGAGTATGATACTGCTCCCCTCGTCAATGAGGATCCGGTAGTATTGCTTTAAAAACTCGTATCCCAGCCGGTGCATGAACCCACCGAGTTGCTTTGCCGAGCTAAACTTGTGAAGCTGGGCTAATGCGGAAGCATCGTTTCGATTGGCTAGTCTCACTTTCATTAATCGACTTGGCCTCCCTCAAAGCCTTGACGAAGTTTCTTAAACCGCGCACCAAGTTGGCTCTCTTTGTCGACAATGACAAACCGCATCGGCATTTTGTACTTGGCGAGTTGAGTTAGACACAATATGCGCAATCGCTCGGTAAGCGTGCCGAGTTCTTCAGGTTGATACAACGATACGCGCGCGTGCGCAACTTGCCCCATAAGTGGATGCTTGACGCCATAAACCGTAGCTTCGCGCACATTGGGGTCTTGCAACAAGACCGTCTCTACTTCAATGGGAAAGACTTTCTGACCACCAACGTTGATAATCTCTGACTTACGTCCCAAGAAACGGATATAGTCGCCACGCACTTCAACTTGGTCGCCGGTACACATCCAGCCCTCGGCATCAAAAGGGCTAGGCGCATTCAGGTAACCAACCATATTGGCTTCAGAGCGCACCCATAGTACACTGTCAACAATCTTAATCTCAAATCCCGGACCGCCTACTTTTACCCAGATGGAATCATCATTCTCTGATTTGGAACGAAGAACACCCAATTCTGATAACCCATACGTCTGTTTGATTTGCGCGTTCGGAAAAATGGCCCGCACCTTACCCAAAGTCGCTTCGGTCATCAACTCGGTGCCGTAAGTGATAAGCCGGATTGAGGATAGGTCAAAAGTCTTATAGGTAGCCGAGGCAATCAGTAAGTTAAGAAACGTGGGCGTGGTCGGCAGCAATGTCGCTCTCGACTGTTCAATCACGCGGCACACAACTTCTGTTGTACGTTGCGGCAGGCAAACGGCTACTCCATGGCAAGCAAAGGTGGATAACAATGTATTAAAGCCGCCAAAGTGATCAATCATTAAAAATAAGACTGTCCGCCAACCTTCGCGCTCAACCACAAATTTGCGCATCACGAGTTCGCAATCGTGCAGGATGCCTTTAGGTTTGCCGGTTGACCCCGAAGTAAACACGATGAGGCCAGGCGTCTCCTTGTTCAAAAAGGACGAAACCAGATCGTTCGGTGAAGCATCGGTGAATGCGTCAATCGTCCAGTTGTCATCCGCATCAACGCGAAACAGTTTCTGTACGCCTGCCAGAGTTAGGAAAGCCGGCATTTCCGGCTCTGCCGCATAGCTGAATGGCACTAGAATTGCCCGAGCGTGCAGCAAAGCAAAAAACAGCGCACAAGTATTTGGGGAATACTCGCCCAGTACGCCGCACACCACCCCCCGCTCAATCCCAAGTGAGGGCAATCGCTCACTCCAGGCATCAATCATCGCCGAGAACTGGGCGTAACTATACTCAGTGTTATGCCAGAACAGTGCCGGAGCCATTTGATTCTGGCGCATGCGCGTCAGCACAGTTTCAATTGCTTGCATGTTCACCTCGCCACCGAAACAAGGTTTACCAAGTTAAGACACAGCCACCCCATGACAACCCGACCCCAAAACCAGCCAGCACGAGGCGCATGCCTGATTTCAGCACACCCTGCAATTCCGCGTCACGCAGGGCTATGGGGATGGAGGCTGAAACCGTATTTCCCACATGCGCCAGGTTGCTATACTGTTTGGCTGGCGGGATGTGCAAGGCGCGGTTCAGGAAATCGAGCGTCACTTGACTTGCTTGGTGGAAAATCACCAAATCCATTGTATCCAGACTTGAATGAGCACGGCTTAACACCGCCCGCACCAAGCTAGGGATATCCTTTTTCACGAAATCAAGCACCTCGCCTCCATTCATGAAGAGATTTTCTGCACTTCGCAGATTGCCACTTGCATCAGCAGCAGCATGTTTTGTGTGTTCAGTTGCCGGTCGACGCGTTCCCCCCGCCGGAATCATAAATGTCTCGGCCCTGCTGCCATCTGTGCCTACAACAATCGATTCGATGCCGTTTTGACCAACCGCAATCAACGTCGCGGCGGCGCCATCGCCAAATAGGGTCATCGGCCCGCGATCATCTGGATGCATCCACTTGGAGTAGGTCTCAGCCGTTACGAGCAAAACTTTCTGCGCTGCGTCAGACTCAATCAACGCCTTCGCTAGGTACAAGCCGTAGATGAAGCCCGAACATGCCAGCGAAAAATCCAAAGCCGCAGTCGATCTCGCCAAACCAAGCCGTGCTTGCAGCAAGCATGCATTGGGCGGCATCACGTAATCGGGTGACTGAGTACAGAACAACACTGCATCGATCTCTTCAACCCCCCACCCGGTACGCGCCAAAACCTTGCGGCAAGCCGTCTCTGCCAAGTCAAGCGCCGTCTCATCAACGTTGCACCAGTAACGCTCCTTAACACCAGTTCGCAGAACCACCTGTTCCATCTGCCAAGTCGGATGCAACTCCGCCAGCATCTCGTTACTGATGCGCCGTGAGGGCAAACAATAATCAGTGGCCACAATTCTGGCGTGACGTTCAGTTGAGGATAAAATAATCACGCTATTTGCCGCTCCAACAGGTCCATCCTAAGCCAACGGTTCAGAGTATTGCGGTACGGCATCGATTGCTACAGACTGCCACCACTGCTGGGCTTCACCCATCGTCCACGATCGCCCATGTCCTGGCAATATCACCGTTTCGGGTGGCAGTTGGCAGATCAGGCAGCTAATCGATTCCTTCATAAGTTGAGCATCTGCTCCGGGCAAACCCACTCGCCCAACATGTTGAAACAATAAGGTATCGCCAGTAAAAACGGCCCCTCCTATTACATAGCACACGCTACCCGAGGTGTGACCAGGCGTATGAATGACCGACAGTAGCCGCTTCCCCAACTGCAAGTCCGCCTGATCAGAATGAGCTATGTAGGGTTTCGGTGCTTCGATCCGTTTTTGCGCGAAGCGCCAAGCATACATCGGGGCGTGATGTAATAGACGCACATCATTTGGATGAACATGGCACGGTATGCCAAATTTCCGCGCCAGCGACGCTACTCCCCCCACATGATCATGGTGCGCATGCGTCAATAAAATGTAACGAAGCATGTTACCACGATTCTGGACCGCCTCTATTATCCTACCGTCGTCTTCGCCCGGATCAATAAGCGCCAATTCGCATGTGTCGACATGACGCACTAAATAACAATTCTCTTTCCAGGCTCCCCCCGTAACAAAGGTTGTAATCTGATAATCACACAACGAAACTTCGTTAAGCAGCATCGTCACAGCCATTAAACCACCAATCCCATATGCAAGACCTGCCCGGTGATACAATCAGCCTCAGGAGCAATGAAGAAACCAACTACATAACAGATCTCTTCCAATGTCAGAGCACGCTTGATCGTTTGTTTTTCCAACACGTGTCCGGTCACAGATTCTCCAAGATTTTGCGCGCCTTCAGTCATGACAAGCGAAGGAGCGATCACGTTGCAAGTGATTCCAAAACTAGCAAGTTCCTTAGCCAAGATCTTGGTCATTTCAACTACAGCGCTCTTGGAAGCAGAGTACGCCGATGTACCTTCGGCGTGAACGGACGCCATGCTGGAAGACATTGTGATGATCCTACCGTGTCTTTGCAACATCATCGCCTTAGCGACTTCGCGGCAGACATAGAACGTTCCCTTTACGTGAGCGCTCAACACCGTCTCAAGGACAGCATCCTGAGTCATTGTCATCAGGAGGCCTCCTGGCATGAAACCCGCGTTGCACACAAGCACGTCAATCTGCTGGTGTGCATTCTTGATTGAGCGAATCCATGTACGCACTTGTTTCTCGTTACTGACATCAACCTGTGAGTGATGGTACCCTTTGGACTCCAGCGTTGCAGGTCCCCGGCTGCAACCGACGACACAAAATCCCTTACGGATGAAGTGTTCTGCCATTCCTCGCCCGATCCCCTTACTGGTTCCCGTTATGACTATAACAGGACTATCATCCATAACTGTCCTCCTATTTATTCATTAGGTTGACAAGGTATCGAGCAAGCATGTCGCCTGTGAGACTGGCGCTTTCTGGATTGAAATCGTGGATGTCAGTCAGGACGAGATAAAGTTCCTGGCCAGTTTCACGATTGAGCCGCTCTTCTACGTCTGTCACAAACGTGACAAAGGCAATCGAATCGAGCGGAGATCCGATGCCTAGCAGCACCGTATTGCCGGTCACCGTCAGATCTGCATCAATCAAGCCCACTCGTCGCAGACCGACAATTGAATCTTGTATCAATTGTAGGGCACGTTCTAGTGTTAACATGTAATCCTCCCATCATTAAAAAGTGTCATTAGCCATGATCTATACATCACCCCTAACCACGATCTCTGACCCACTCGGGGGGCAATGAAGGTTTATCATCATCAGGTCATGGACGTCAATCCCTCATTGTGTTGGGGCATTACCGCTCTTGGCAACTGGCTCTTTTGATGACGATTTGGCAACTGGCGTTGGCTGGCCGCAAAGTGCTGCTGCTCAGGGTGGAAGCGCCAAGCAACCCCAGTCATTTCTCCACTGCCTGGTTGTTGGTGATAATGAAACCCTCTGTGCCAAGATAGACCGGTGGTACCTGGAGATGATCAATTTAACTTTCTCGCGTTTCATGGTTTGCATGATGAATGGATATGTTATGATGATCTGGAGGAAGGGTTCCTCAGCTTGAGAAGGGAGCGTGATCAGTAGGGAAGAAAAACTTTATGCGCAGATTCGGATTGTTCGTTGCTTGCTTGCTATGATGTTTATTGAATGGGCTAGCATGTAGTTGGGGAGAAAAGCGAATGAATCCAGAACATGGGGATGTTTTGGTCGAATCCCTAGAAGTAGGTGAAGGAATTGCCCTGGATGGGACAGAGAAAAGCCAGGGCAAAATATGGAGTTCATTTTATACGGTTGTAGGAAAGCGGTGGATGGATGCGGTCATCAGCTTCCTTTCCTTGATTATTCTGTTTCCCTTCTTTTTAGTGATTGCATTGATGATCGTGGTAACCTGCCCAGGCCCGGTCTTCTTTCGGCAGGAGAGGGTGGGGCGCCGTGGTCGACGGTTCAAGTTGGTGAAGTTCCGCACCATGGTCAATGGGGCGCACCTGAATGGTTCCTGCCTGACCTCCAGCCGAGATAAGCGCGTGACGAGCCTGGGACGGTTCCTGCGCCGCTACAAGATCGACGAGGCGCCTCAGTTGTGGAATATCCTGAAAGGCGAGATGAGCATCGTCGGTCCCCGGCCGGAGCTTCCCCAGTATGTGGAGTTGTTTCAAGAGGACTACAAAGAGATCCTCAGCGTGCGACCCGGGCTGACGGACCACGCCCTGATCGTCTTCCGTGAGGAGGAGAAGATGCTGAGTCGCCTTTCTTCGATGGAAGATGGGTATGTTCAGCAGATCATGCCCCTTAAAATCACCCTCTACAAGGCATACATTCGTGACATCCGGTCCGGCAGCGACCTGAAGATCTTCCTGAAGACGGCGGTGAAGGTGCTGCAGAAGGGCTAAGAGCCAGCGGACGTTGGCGACGGCGGGATTGAGCTCGGATGGAAGACAGGAAATAAGGGTCGTGCTATCCTTGCGGGTGATCTTTTTTCCTAGTTTGAGGCAAAGGAGCGGCGTTTGGAGTTAAAAGACTACTTCCGAATTATCGTACGAAATATCTGGATCATCCTGATTCTGGTGGCGGTGGCGGTGGGAGGAGCGTACTACTACACCGATCGCCAGCCGCGGATTTACCAGTCGCAGGCTACTTTGCTGTTTAGCACGCCGAGTGGCGGCAGCACGGCCGACCTCTTTTCGGAGATCTATGTCGGGCAGAGCCAGTTGAAGACGATGGTACAGATGATCAAAGGCGAACCCATCTTGACCAGCGTTTCGTCGCGGATGAACGTGCCGGTGGGATCGCTGCGGGCCGGCATCTCGGCTGCACAAATGGGAGACACCCAACTCGTCTCCGTCACCTACACCTCCACCGATCCCGCCCAGGCGCAGCGCGTCTTGAACGCCGTGGCCGATGACTTCAGCCAGTATATCATCAACCTCTACATGGGTTTCACCCCGGAGAAGCTGGTCGCCCTGGACGAGCAGATCACCAGCATCAAGCTGGAGCTGGAGAAGTCCCAGCAGGAGCTGGACGACTTGATCGCCCGGGCGTCGCCTACTCCTGTTCCCGTTCCCGAAGGGGAGGAGACGGCCACGGTAACGATCGCTGTTCCCCCCAAGGCGGGCGAGCTGGAAGCCGCCAGAGCCAAGCTGGCTTTCTACCAGAACTCCTACCTGAGCTTGCTGGCTCGCCGCGAGTCGGCCAAGAGGGCCCAGATCGAGGGAATCAGCCAGGTGACTGTCTACGAGCGGGCTAGCTTGTCCACTACCCCCATCTCTCCCCGAACTTCGCTGAACCTGGCGATGGCGGCGGTGCTGGGGCTTTTCCTGGGAATCGGGGTGGCTTTCCTGCGTGACTATCTGGACGACACGGTGAAGACCGAGGAGGACGTGGAGAAGATGATGAAGGGGCTGCCCGTGCTAGGGGCAGTGCCGGTGATCCCCAAGAACGGGGAGGGGAAGAACGGCAGCGGCTCGGCGCGCACTGCTCGGGGCCTGCCGGAAACCTCCTACCCCCGGCTGGCGGTAGCTGACAACCCCAAGTCGGCAGTGGCCGAGGGCTTCCGCACCCTGCGCACCAACCTGCAGTTCCTCTCGGCTGACCGCCCGCTGCGCACCCTGGTGATCTCCAGCTCGGCCCCCTCGGAGGGGAAGAGCACGGTGGCGGTGAACCTGGCCATCTCGATGGCGCAGATGGATCAGCGGGTGATCCTGGTGGACTGCGATTTGCGCCGCCCCACGCTGCACCGTACTTTCGGCTTGAATAGCAGCCCGGGGCTGTGCAACTTCCTGGCCGGGAAAGCGAAGCTGGAGGAGATCCTGCGCGAGAGTTCGATCCCCGGCTTGCGCTTGATCACGGCTGGGCCGGTTCCTCCGATGCCGGCCGAGCTGCTGGGCTCGCATCGCATGAAGGAGCTGCTGGCTACCCTGGCGGAACAGGCCGACACGGTGATCATCGACACCCCCCCCTCCATTGCCGTCACCGACGCCACCCTGCTCTCGGTGATCTCGGATGGCGTGATCCTGGTGGTCAGTTGCGGCAAGACTACCCGCGACCAGGCCAAGACCGCCCTGCTGACCCTGGAGAAGGCTGGCGTCACCCCCCTGGGGGTGGTGATGAACATGGTCGATCGGCGTCGCGGCTATGGCTATTACTACTATTACTACCGCAAATACTACAGCCACTACGAGGCCGAGCGAAAGAAGGATGAGCAGGCCGCCGACAAAACTGCCTAGCCTGCTGGTTTTCGCCTTGATCCTTTTTTTGGGGGCGGGCGGGGGGTTGGACATTGCTTTTGCCGCGACTCCCGGCGTCTACGAGACCGAGCCTCCGGCCGGACCGGTGGGCGCCCCGGGGGGGATGGCGCCTCTGGGCTTGGAGGTTTCGTGGCAGGAGAGCAGTCCCGGGCGCTACTTGATACAGTACCGCAACCCCAGCGGATTGCCCCTGCGCGAGCAGGAGGTCTACTTCCCGGTGCCAGCCGGCAGCGAAGTGGTCAGCGCCCAGGGAGGAATCTATGAGGCGCGATCGCGACAGGTTCGTTGGGAAGTCGGCGACGTGGGGGGGAAAGAGGCAGGCAGCTTCCTGGTGGTGCTGGAGCCGGACCCCCTGGCCGGGGGCGGGGGAGCCAGTTGGATCTGGATCGCCCTGCTGGCCGGCGTCTTGCTGCTGGCCGGCGTCTTGCTGCTGTGGCCGCGGGGGATGAGGAAGGGGCGGTCTTAGCCGTGCTGGCTGTGCGTGGGGAGCGGTTGGGGAAAGCCTGCGATCTGGGCGTGCGCATTGCCGTGCTGGGGGCTATTGTGTTGCTGCCACTGCTTTATTGGCCCGGCTTGGGAGGCCCCTTCACGGTTCCTAAGGTTAGTTTGTTGTGGATCCTCAGCGCCTGGGGGGTGGCCTGCTGGTTGTTGCGCACCCTGGTTCGAGGGGAGGGGCGGTCGCTGCTGCGCCTGCCGGCCCTTTTCCCTTTCCTGGCGGTGATCGCCACCTTCCTGGTCAGTGGCGCCTATTCCATCAACCCGCACATCAGCCTCTTCGGCAGCTACTACCGGCTGGAGGGGTTGCCCACCTTCCTGGCTTACCTCTCCTTTTACCCCTTGGTGGCTACCATCTTCCATCGCCGTCACTCCATTCGCCTGTTGCTGGAGGTCTTCCTGGCTACAGCCGGCGTCTTGGCTCTTGTCGCCGTTCTGCAAGTGCTGGGGGTGGCGGTGGGCCCGCCCCTGGGCTTCGACCAGCGCGTGCTGGCCACGTTCGGCAACGCCAACATCGCCGGCCAGTTCTTCGCCATGGCGGCTGTGGCTGCCCTGGGTTTATTGGCCCTCTACCGCATTCGGTGGAAGAAGGGGCTGGCCCTTTTTGTCTTTTTGCTGTGCCTCTTCGCCCTGCTGGAGACCTACACCCGCGGCGCCTGGATCGCCCTGGCCGTGGGGGTGGTGGCAGCCCTGCTCTTCACCTCACGCCGCCTGCGCAACGAGAACAAACCCTGGGCGTTGAGCGTGGGGATCCTCTCCTTCCTGGTGCTGGTCATGGTGCTGGCCTTGCCCGGCGCCGGGGAGTACTCGCTGGGCAGCCGTTTCTTTTCGCTGGTGGATTCCTCTACCCTGGGCGAGCGGACCGAGTACTGGAAGACCGGCCTGCGCGTGCTGCAGAATTACCCCTTGCTGGGGAGCGGGCCTGAGACGCTGCGCTTGTCCAGCGTGCCGCTGCGCTCGGAAGGGCTGCGAGATTTCGACCGCGCCCACAACGAGTTCATTGATGTAGGAGCCACCCGGGGTTTCCTTGGCCTGGCAGCCCTGCTCTGGTTCCTGGTGGAGATCCTGCGTCGCTGGTGGCAGTATCGCCAGCGAGCCCAGGACAGCTATACGAAGGGCTTGTTGGCGGTGTTGCTGGGCATCTGGCTGACCTACCTGGTGGCGGATTTCTTCAACTTCGGGACAGTGGGGGTGACACCGTTGTTTTGGATAGTCAGCGGGGGGATCGCCGCTTTTGCCGCCGTTCTGCCGCTGCGCAAGACGCATGGGGAGGAGGCAGAGGAGGTTGCGCTCTCCGTGGCGCCTGCTGCTATAGTGTTGGTTGGTCGGTGGGCGCCAGGTCGATTGGTAGCAGTCTTGGTACTGGGCGTGCTGCTGGTAGTAGGGGCGGGGGTTGCCACCTGGCAAGCCGTCTCTCTCTGGCAGGCCGATGCCGCTTACGGGCGTTCCATCCGTTCGCGCGAGCTGGGGGAGACGAATGTGGCAGTAGAGGCAGCGCAGCAGGCTGTCTCCTTGTTCCCCCAGGAGGGGCAGTACTGGCTGGGCTTGGGCATCGCTCAATTGGAGCAAGGCTTGCAGGTGAGCGATGCTGGGACGCAGGCGGCTGAGTTGCAGGCAGCGCGTCGTTCGCTGGAGAAAGCCCTGCCCTGGGTGGATCAGCCTGTAGCAGTATGGATGAACCTGGGCAGTTCGTATTGGAACGAGGCGGCTCTTTCAGGCGAGCTGGTGGCCGGGCGATTGACCGCCTCGCAACGGAGCCTTCTGGAAGAGGCCGGCAACCAGTACCGTCGCGCCGCCGAGTTCGACGCCAGCGTGGAAGAGGCTTGGCTTTCCCTCTCCCAGGTAGACCTGCTGCGGGGGGAGGCGCAAGCGGCTTTGGATGCGGCGGCGCAAGTCCTGATTTTAGATTCCTCCTCGGTGGCTGGGAACCTGGCGGCAGCTCGCGCGGAGCTGGTTTTTGGGCACAAGGGCATCGCCAAGAGCTACATTGATGAGGCGTTGCGCCTGGACCCGGGCAACAGCGAGGCCAAGGAGCTGCTGCAGCAAACGTCATAAGGGGGTGTGAGGTGAGTTGTGCGGGTAGGGGAGGGAATATGAGGGATAGAGAGGCGTCATGAGGGGTAAGGGGGGTGCAATGAGGGCTTCAAGCGATCAAGCCAACCGCGATTTCGACCGCATTCTGACCATCGTTCTCTTATTGATCATCCTCATCAGCGGGCTGGATGTGCTGGCCACGCTGATGCATTGGATCCTGCCCGGGCAATGGGACATCGTATTGCTGGCTTTGCTGATCGTCTCGGCCGGGACCATCGCCTTCGCCGCGCGCCGCTGGATAGAGCTGCGCAAGGAAGTGGAGAGGCGCACCCAGGCTGAGGCAGCTCTGCAGAAAGCGCACGACGAGCTGGAGGTCCGCGTGGAGTCGCGCACTGCCGATCTGCGCCAGGTGAACCTGCAGTTGGAGGAGGAGGTGGAACGGCGAAAGACCTCGGAGGTCTCCCTGGAGCGGAAGACAGCCCAACTGTCGGCGCTCTCGCGCAAGTTGGTGGAGGCGCAGGAGGTGGAGCGCCGGACCATCGCCCAGGAGTTGCACGACGATGTGGGGCAGTCGCTGACCGGCTTGAAGCTGATCCTGGAACGCCTGGCACGGCAAGACAGCGCTGTTTTCTTGCCCGATCTACTGCAGGCCGGCCGCGTGGCGGGAGAGCTGCTGACCAAGGTGCGCGAGCTGGCCTTGGACCTGCGCCCATCCATGCTGGACGACCTGGGGTTGCTACCCGCTTTGCTGTGGCAGATCGAGCGTTTCACCTCCCTCAGCCAGGTTCGGGTCGACTTCCACCACCAGGGCTTGGAGCGGCGCTTCCCGGCTGCTGTGGAGACCGCTTTGTACCGGATCGTACAGGAAGGCCTGACCAACGTAGCTCGGCACGCCCAGGTGGAGCAAGCCTCGGTCTCCCTTTGGGCAGACCAGTCTTTCGTGCACTTGACCCTGGAGGACGCCGGGGTTGGTTTCTCGCCTTCGCCTGAGGCTGCTTTGGGCAATCCTTCGCTGGGCCTCAGCGGCATCGAGGAGCGGGTAGCTGCCCTGAAGGGACAGGTGGAGGTGGAGTCGGCGCCCGGTGAAGGCACACGATTGCGGGTAGATCTGCCACTGGAGATCTTCCCTTGATTTCCCTGGAGGTCTGCCCATGATTACCCTGGTTCTGGCCGACGATCACCCAGTGGTGCGGGCGGGGCTGCGCGCTTTGCTCTCTGCTGAAGCCGACTTCTCCTTGGTGGGGGAGGCTGCTGAGGGGCGCCAGGCACTGGCCTTGGTGGAACGCTGCAAGCCGAGAGTGCTGGTGGTGGATCTGATGATGCCGGGCCTGAGCGGCTTGGAGGTCACCCGCCAGGTCAGCCGGAAGTGGCGGGAGACAGCGGTGGTGGTGTTATCGATGCACGCCTCGGTCGCTTATGTGGCTGAGGCGCTGCGCAACGGCGCCTGCGCCTATGTCTTGAAAAGCTCCAGCAGCGCCGACCTGGTGGCAGGAATTCGCTCTGCCGCGGAGGGCTGTCGCTTCCTTAGCCCGCCCCTCTCCCTGGAAAAGGTGGAGGAATACCTGGAGGAAGTGCAGGAGCAACCAGGGGATCGCTACCAGACCCTGACCCTGCGCGAGCGCGAGGTTCTGCCCTTGGCCGCAGAAGGGAAGAGCAGCGCCGAGATCGGGCAAGCTTTGGGGATCAGCCCGCGCACGGCAGAGATTCACCGCGCCAACCTGATGCACAAGCTGGGCCTGGTCAACCAAACGGAGTTGGTTCGCTTCGCCCTGGAGCGAAGTCTTCTGCCAGTAGACGAAGATGTGTGAAATACGTATTTCTACGTATAGACAACATCGTTTCTTCCTGCCAAGATCACTCTGGTTCTCCGTGTGGGAGGGCTAAATCTATCTATTTTCATAGAACGAAAAGGAGGCAGACGTAGTTTATGAAAAAGATCTTAGGCATTCTCCTGGTGGGTGTGTTGCTACTCAGCCCACTAATGATGGTGGCGAAGCCGGCCATGGCCGCGACCGCTGAAATCACCCCAACCGCTACAGCAGCCCGGGGTGGCGATTGGGCTACCATTACCGCGACCGTACAGCAGGGTGTCACCCCTACCGGCACCTGGATGCGGGTAAAGTTCACTTTCCAGCTGATGCCACCAAGCTGGAGTGCTGGTTTTGAAGCCTGGGACGCCGCGATGAATTTCCAACCCAGGCCGATCTTTTCGGATGGTGCGGGTGGTACCTACGGTTGGTATCCGGATTCCAACGTGGCTTCCAGCAATGTCGGCTGGGTTTCCAAGGTGCGCGGCAAATTAAACTGGACGGCTGTGTCGGGCCCCATCGTCTACAAGATGCAGGTGTTCCAGCAAGCTGGACCAGGAACAACAACTCTTGAAGCCATGCTCCCGGTCAAATCCATCGACGGGATCTTGGCGCCATCAGCCACCGGCACGCTCCTGGCCACAGCCACCGGTTTGATGACCATCACAGCCGGCTTGCCCTCCATGGATTGGTGGGCCTTGGCCTTGTTGGTGATGGGCTTGATCGGAATCGGCATCCTCACTCTGCGCCGCAATCGGACTCGCACAGCCTAACTAACAGCTAACGGTTTTAAAGACATTGGAAGCAAGAGAACGTTCTTGCCTCCAATGTCTTTTTTGCGCTACTCTTACCTATAGCCATTGAAATAAAAAAGACTTTGCAAGGAAGAGGTGGAAATAGGATGAGCGGAATCAAGCGAATGGTGGTCCTGCTTCTGGTTCTTATGATAGCAACCTTGGGGTTAGGGATCGGATTGACGCCGGAAGAATATGGGGTATCAGCGCAGGAGCCCTCTTCAAACCGATCGGGTGCCGCACTGCAAAGCACCAGCAGCTGGACTCTTCTTTCGCCTTCCAGTTCCCCTGGCATACGTGTTGCTCACGCCATGGTCTATCTCCCCTCACGCGACCAATTGTTCTTTACAGGAGGGTACACCACCAATGTCTTTTACAAGGACGCGTGGTTCTTCTCCAGCACTTCCAACAATTGGGCAGCAACGACCAACCTCCCCGCCAACCGCGCCTGGCACAGCGTAGTTTACGACAGCACCCACGACCGGGCCATCCTCTTCGGTGGAATGCAAGACGCTTTTTATGACCAGAAGAACGACACCTGGGCTTATGATTTCACTGCCCAAAGCTGGACGGACCGCCAACCATCCAATCCCCCTTCCAACCGGTACGGCGCAGCCATGGTTTACAGCCCGGTGGCCGATAGATCGATCCTCTTCGGCGGTATTTATGGCCTGGGGGGTGCATCCTCGTTTTTCTCGGAAACCTGGGTGTACGACTACACCGGCAATGCCTGGGTCAACAGGGCGCCAAGCGCGGAGCCTCCTTCCCGAGCAGGGCACGCCATGGTCTACGACTCCGCCCACGACAAGGTCATCCTCTTTGGTGGTTCGTTTCTCGGTGGTAACGGTTCCGAATACCTTGGGGATACCTGGGTCTACGATTACGCCACCAACACCTGGACCAACAAGAACCCGGCTAATCCACCCCACGCCCGCTCCAATTTTGCCATGGTCTACGACTCCGCCCACGACAAGACGATCCTCTTCGGAGGGTATTACTATGATACAAGCTACAAGTACCTCGCTGACACCTGGGTTTACGATTATCCCACCAATACCTGGACCAACCTTGGTCTGGCTCCCGAAAGCTCCCCTTCGCCCCGCCTCCTCCAGGCTATGGCCTACGACTCCACTCACCAGAAAACCATCCTCTACGCTGGTCGCAACCAGGTGCAAGGTGGCGTTTATTACGGCGATACGTGGTCTTTTAGTTTGGGGGATCTACCCGCTCCCATTCTTACCATCACTCCCACCTCGCTGGGCTTCGGCGACACCGATACCACCCTCCCCTTCACTGTCGCCAACAGCGGAGCTGCTACCCTCAACTGGTCCGCCACCAAGTCCGATAACTGGATCACCAATGTGGTTCCTACCTCCGGCTCGCTTGCTGCTGGAGCAAGCCAGGTGGTGCAAGTTACTGTCTCCCGTGCCGGGAAGAGCCCAGGAACCTATAACGGCTTGGTTGGCCTGACCTCCAATGGCGGCGCCACCGGCCTGCCTGTGCAGATGAACATCCCAGAGCCACCCCCTCTCTTGTCGGTGACACCGACATCGTTAAGTTTTGGTTTCAGCACTTCAACTCTCACCTTCTCGGTAGCCAATGCCGGGGGGCAGACACTCACCTGGTCGGCAACCAAGGCAGTCGATTGGATCACCACCCTAGCGCCGGTTGGGGGGAGCCTAGGCGCTGGTCTCAGCCAGACTGTGACCGTTAGCGTCTCCCGGGTGGGCAAAACGCCGGGGGGGTACACCGCTTATATACAGGTCTCCTCCAATGTTGGTTCAGCCACCGTACTTGTGCAGATGGGGGTGCCCGAGCCCGAGCCGACGTTGTCGGTAACTCCCACGTTGTTGGACTTTGGCAGTTCCTTAACAGCCTTGCCCTTTTCCGTGCAGAACGCCGGGGGTGGAACCCTCAGTTGGAGCGCCTCGGAGCAGGTCGACTGGATTACCGGGCTCAGCCCCTCCGCAGGGAACCTGGGGATGGGGGCCAGCCAGACGGTGACGGTGAACATTTCACGCTTGGGCAAGGCGCCCGGCTCTTACATGGGCAAGGTGCAGGTCGCCTCGAACGCTGGCTCCAGCGAGGTAGAGGTGCGGATGACCGTCCCTGAGCCGCCGCCATCGCTTGAAGTGACGCCGGTTTCCCTGACTTTTCCCAACTTCGACACCCAGAAGACTTTCAGAGTGCGCAATGCCGGGGGAGGAACCCTCAGTTGGAGCGCTTCGGAGGATTCTCCTTGGATCGTCGGCCTCAGTCCCTCTTCAGGCAATTTGGGATTGTCGGCCAGTGTGACGGTGACGGTGGATGTATCCCGCGTGGGGATGAGTCCGGGAACTTACAGTGCCACCATTCCCATCTCTTCCAACGCAGGGTCAGCCCAGGTGCAAGTGCAAATGACGGTGCTTGAACCGGACCAGGTCACCATCACCAACCTACCTGCTGAGTTCACCATTCCTTTCCGCATGCCGTTCGTTTTTCTGGTGGTGGCAACCGATCGCTACAGCTACCCGATCCAGTACGAGATCCTCTCCGGGCCGGGTTCGATCGGTTTGACTACTGGGCTTTACCAGTGGGGGGAGCCTACGCCGGTAGGTGACCTCCCGGTTGTCATCAAAGCCACTTCCAGCGGAGGCGCCTCCGATACCAAGACCCTCACCTTGCATGTGCTGGCCTACCCCCCCTCGGTGACCAGCCAACCGGTCGGCAACCTGACCGCAGTCAGCGCCACCTTGCACGGGGAAGCCAATCCCTTCGGCCAGAGCACCCAGGCCTGGTTCCAGTGGGGTCTCAGTGCCGCTTACGGAACCACCACGGCAACGCAGCTAATCGGCTCCGGCGCCAGCTCGCTGCTGATCACTGCCGGGCTTGCTGATTTGCAGCCGGCGACCACCTACCACTACCGATTGGTGGCACAGAATGCCAGTGGTCTGGTGTACGGCGGGGATGTCGCCTTCACTACGCCATCCTTTATCCTGTCTAACCTCAGCGTGACTCCTACGGCAGGCATTGCCTCCTGGCGACCAGTGCAATTTGGCGCCTCCGGCCCTGTGGCCGGAAACTGGAGCATGCATATCTACAACAACGAGTGGCTCGAAGTGACGACATACGGCACTCTGACGATCCAATCTGCCAATCCCGGCACACTTTTCAGTGCGAGCTGGACCCCTACCACCTCCTACTCGTTAACCGGCACGCACTATGCTTTCCTGGAAATGATCAGTGGGACTCGCTCAGCGACGGCAAGCTTAGTATTCAGCGTAGACAATTATTCGACCCGGGTCACTGGTCTGCAATTTACCGACTCCTTCGGCAACCCAATCCTCGCTCCTTCACCGGGGGTTCCTTTCCGCCTGCGCGTAACCTTCCGGAACCAACTGAGCACGCCCCTGGCTCAGGTCTTTGTGCCTGTGTTGTTGGGTTCACAGTATGCGGGCGCCGGGCAAGTGAATGACGTGCAGCCTGGTCAAAGCGTGGATGTGTACATCGACTGCGCTGGGTTGCCGGCCGGCTCCTATTCGCTGGTCGCCTTCGCCTGGGGTGGCCTGGCCGGCCCGCCGCTTGCTGACCCCCTGCGCCAACACCTCACCGTGGGGTCAGGTCTTTAGATTTAGCGTTTCTTCCTTGATCTGCTGATTGTCGTGGCATGTAGGCCATTCTGCGAGGTTGCTTCCTGTCCGCTACACCCGAACTACTCAACGAACTTCACCATGCTCCCTTGTCGTTTACCCAATCATTGACAATCTGGAATCATGTTCTCCCAAGCAAATACCGAAAGTACCAAGTCCTCCGAGGGGAGATTCAGGGCGAGATGCCAAGCAATTTGATCCCTGCTTCATCCCTCATCATCTGGAAATGGTGATCCAGGCTGAGGATCATTGCTCCTTCAGCCTTGGCGACAGTAGCGATGTAGCAATCCGCCAACCCGATCGATTTCCCAATTTGGCGAAGCCGAAAAGAAAGTACCCCGGCCGCTTGCCAGTTTTCCTGTGAATCGGACAGGACGGGAAAGACGTATGCGAAGTCTCTCAACACGGCCAGTTCTTTTTCCGATTTTACCCCTTGCATCAATTCCGCAACGATGATACCCATCGTACAAACCCGTTCCTCTGACATTAGTTGCAGCACCATGGAATGACACGGCTCTATTTGGCGGAAGAATTCGATCCAGGCAGAAGTATCGACAAGGATTCTATCCAAGGCGGTCATCGTGATTCCGGAGCGCATCAGCCGTGGCATCGAACTCCATCTTGCCGGCCATGGCCTTGATCTTTTCCAGTTTCTTTCGCCTGATCTCTTCGCTGATGGCGATGGTGACGGCTTCCGTCTTGCTCTTGGCCGGAAGCAACCGCATCAACTCATCAAGTAAATCATTGGACAATGTAATGGTAGCACGTGACATAACTCTTCTCCATAATCGTGATGCACAGATTATACCATGTTGATTGTGCAGAATGAGTGAAGGAGAAGGGTCGCCATCTAGGTTCTCATGGGGTCAGGTCTTTAGATTTAGCGTTTCTAGCATATTTTGATAATTTTGCCGATCGAAGTGCAGTGTAGACCGGTGTGCTGGGCTACTTCTTGTTGGCGGTGGTGGAATTACTCCACCGCTCCGCGGATTCTACGATTCCTTTTCGCCTTGTTTTCGTCCTGGTTGATGGGCAGTAGCTATTCCAGGTCGGTTAGCGAAGACTCTTGGTTCGTTGCCCCGCAAGGTGATGTGATAAACCGAGTCTTCATATTCGATCGGCAAAGGTCTGGCCATGATTCCACAAAGATACCGCAAAAAGAGTCAAAACGCTAAATCTAAAGACCTGACCCCAAGAAGACAAGAAGTGTCTACTTCTATCTCGCCGGACGATGAAGGGAGATCGGCAAGTGTTTGGCGTAAATAGGGAAATCCTTATCGGATGTGAAGATAGGAATCTCCATTCCGACACCAACCGAACAGATCAGAAAATCGATCTGTGATCCCTGAATCCCTGATTTTCGACAGATATTGTAGAAATCTGCCGCCCTTTCATAATCTGTCTGGCTGAGGAGTAGGTCTTCAAAGGCCCTTAACTTTTCTTTGAGGGCATTAAATTGCGCTTGACCGGGAATTCCTGATAACAGCTCTTGTCGAATGGGTCCGATCATGGCTACTCGAACGCCATCGATCAGTTCCTTGAGTTCGTCGATGAGAAATCGGTCTTCCTCAGAAGGCAAGCGCGTTCTTCTCAGCGCCAAAGACCAGATGGAGGTATCCACTAGGATTTTAATCAGCGCGACCTGGTTTTTTTATAGTCGTAATCCGGATCATAATCTACTTCTCCGAAGAGGGAGGCGATCTGGATCTGCTTTCTTCTTTGGATGTACTCCCTAAGCGCTTCCGTAACAGCGGCTTTTTTCGTTTTAGCGCCACCGATGGATTGAGCTTCGATAATGAGTTCGTCGTCAATTGCAAGATTCGTAGCCATATTTACCCTCGACACAATTGGTAACACAGAGCGTTGTGTAGCGTCAAGCAGAGTTCTTATGGGGTCAGGTCTTTAGATTTAGCGTTTCTTCATGATCCAACTGATAGTGGTGTAGTGCAGGCCTGTATGCTGGGTCACTTCTTGTTGGCTGTAGTGGAATTGCTCCACCGCTCCGTGGATTCGACGATTCCTTTTCACCTTGTTTTCGTCCTGGTTAATGGGCAGTAGCTATTCCAGGTCGGTTAGCGAAGACTCGTTACTCGTTGCCCCGCGAGGTGATGTGATAAACCGCTCCTTCATATTCGATTCGCAAAGGTCTGGCCATGATTCCTTAAAGATACCGTAAACAGAGCCAAAACGCTAAATCTAAAGACTTGACCCCGAGATGACGAGATGACTCGACAAGAGTGGGAAGATTGTGGGAGAGTTAGGAAGCTTGGAGAAAGGGAAAAAGGAGTCAACTGCCATGAAACCAATGAGACAAATAATCGAAGATGCCCCTCCGATGCTTTCATTACCCGCCGAGCTTCATCATCGTCGTCTGGAGATTATCTTTTGGCCTTTGGATCATATTGAACCCGACAATCGTTCGCTAAAAGCATTGCTTTTAGATATGCCGAATACCGGCGCAGATAGTGATTTTTCACGTATGAGCGACTACGGTCGTGAGGCTTTGTCGTGGGATATCTGATTGATACAAATATTGTATCTGAGTTGCGCAAGGGGGAGCGAATGGATCCAAATGTGCGCCGATGGTTTGAATCAGTCGAGGCACATGAAATTTATCTTTCCGTACTCGTTATTGGTGAAATCAGACGTGGCATCGAATTACTGCGCAGACGTGATGGTACAGCGGCAGAGCGACTCGAAACATGGCTTTGCGCTGTTCAGGATGAGGGCGGCGACCATATTTTACCCATAACCAGCGAGATTGCAGACTATTGGGGAAGGCTAGGAATTCCCGATCCAGTTTCTGTAATTGATGGGCTATTAGCAGCATCTGCACTACATCATAATTTGACTCTTGTAACACGAAATGTGCGTGATTTTGCACGTACAGGTGTAACAATCATCAATCCGTTTGAGCGAACCCTGGGGTCAAGTCTTTAGATTTAGCGTTTCTTCATGATCCAACTGATGGTGGTGTAGTGCAGGCCGGTGTGCTGGGCCACTTCCTGTTGGCTATAGTGGAACTGCTCCACCGCCTCGCGGATCTTTTCATTCCTCTCCGCCTTGCTCTTCCCCTGATTCAAAGGCAGTAGCTGCTCCAGGCTGGGTCGGTGAAGAAACCGCTCTCGTCTGGCGATCTCCGGGTTCTCCTTATGATCTTCGACCAGCGCCTGCATTCTGGCAGCAAATCCCTCATCGCCCAAAACGATCTGCTCCTTAACTGCTTCCCAGGGGCTGGCCTGCCGCATTTCTTCACCCACGAAGTCCCGGTAGAGCCTCTGCGCCTCGGCCCGATCAGGAGCGAAACATCCCAGCAGCCAATCTACAGTTAGACAAGGATGGGGAGGCGCCAATCCAGCCGTCCCTCCATAGCTGCTCCAATTCCATTCCTCCGGCCTCTCCACGGCCTTGGCCCGAACCGGATTCAGAGCCACATAGCGGCACACCTCCAGCAAGTGGCTCTCCTTCTCCAGCACAATGGCTCGATAGCGCCCTTGGAAGACATGACCCACCCGGTCATGCATTCGGTTGAATCCTTGCGTGTAGCGTCCGTTTAGCTGCCTCATCCCCTGAGAAAGGTTAGGCTCCGGGGTCTCGATCAGCAGGTGGTAGTGATTGTCCATCAGGCAGTAGGCGTGACAGAGCCAACCGGTTCGCTGGTTGACCTGGTGGAGAAGGTCGAGAAACAGCGACCGGTCTCTTGCATCGCGGTAGATCTCTTTTCGTTCGTTGCCCCGCGAGGTGATGTGATATACCGCACCTTCATATTCGATCCGTAGAGGTCTGGCCATGATTCCATAAAGATACCTCAAGCAGAGCCAAAACGCTAAATCTAAAGACTTGACCCCAATGAAATAGACCTTGGGGGATAAGATGGGGTAGAATATAAGTAGATTGAGATATTCTGTGATGTGGAGGTGACGCCATGGGGCAGGCGGAACGAAAGAAAGCGGAAGGACAAGTAGAACAACAAGCCAAGCGCAGCTCGCGCAACCAGTTGGTGCGATTTCTGATTCTCTTTGCTTTGTATGCCGTTGCCCTCTTCGCCCTCTTCTACTTCTGGAGCGGAGCCATATTACGTTTCCAAGAGTGGACCGCCGCCGCTTCGGCCTGGATATTGAGCCTTCTCGGCTTCTCAGTGCAGATATCCGGAGTGGTTTACTCCTGCCCGAACCTGGCTATCCAGATTATCCCGGAGTGTACTGGTCTCTATGAGATGATCATCTTCAGCGCCGTGGTGCTGGCCTACCCCGCCCTATGGTGGAAGAAGCTGGTGGGAGTCGTGGTGGGGATGGCTATCCTCCTCTTTCTCAACCTGGTCCGCTTGTTGGTATTGGCTCTGATCGGCATGCGCGACGCCCAACTGATGGAGTGGGTGCATCTCTATCTCTGGCAACTGACCCTGATTCTCTTTGTGGTAGGCCTATTCTTCGCCTGGCTCTCCTGGGTCAGGGGCAAGCCCCTAAAAGCAGTGTCTTTACCGCATCCTTCTGACTCCCCGCCCCCTGACTCGCCGCCTGCTGACTCACTGCTCCCCGCATCGCCTCCCCCCACCCCACCGCCCCCCACCCCACCGCCCCCTGACTCGCCGTCTCAACGGTCGAAAAGAGGAAAGAAACGATGAATATCTGGGGCTTCGTGCTGCGCTTCATTCTAGCCATGACGGTACTCTTCCTGGTGTGGATCCCAGTGGGCCCCTACTATACGGTGGCTACCCTCTGGCCTCTGACCTGGCTCTTCCCCTTGCTCTTGGGGGTCTCGATGAACTTCAACCTTTCCGCGGTTCCCAGCAACCTGTGGGAGAGCGCTTTCACCAATTTGGTCCCCTTCCTTGCCCTGATGGCTGCCACTCCTGGTTGGAAAGCCCATTGGAAGAGGCGCATCTGGCAGATCTTATTGGGGGTCGTGATCCTTTATGTTCTCCGCGTAGCCGACCGCTTCCTCGGCTATTGGTTAACCAAAGTTGGCGCTACCGACGCCCAGATCGCCGTGGCTGAGCCGATGCTCTACTTCCTCATCCAACTGGGGAAGATCCTATTCCCCCTCTTGCTTTGGCTTATCTTTTGCTGGCGCGATGTACGCACCCAGGGATCAGGTTTTTAGATTTGGCGTTCCTTCATGATCCAGCTGATGGGGTGTAGTGCAAACAGTTGTATTTGGAAAATACCTGTTGTGAGTAAGAGGCGAGATTGAGGCCCATCCTCAGATGATGATAGAGCTTCATCATCTCGCACCGGGTGGATCAATAATTCTGTTTAGGGGTGTGGTGTTGTCTTGGCTTACGATAGATGTGCCGGTTCGTCTTGTAGACCATCGAAAGAGGGAGGACGCAAATGGTAGGGCAAGTGGCGAAGAGAAAGTGGGAAACACCCGAACTGCTCGTCCTGGTACGGAGCAATTCGGAAGAGGCAGTGGTGGTTTCTTGTAAATACAGTGGCGTTACTTCTGCGCCATCCGGGCATTTTGCTACATGCTGGTAATCAGCAGTTTCTTCTAGTTGCAGCGCATGCGATGCAACTTTCGCCTCCTAGACATTGACCCCTTAGGTTTTTTCTCTAGGAAATCAGTGTAGGTGTTTCGATTGCTCAGTCTATGCGGCTGAGGTTCACGAATCCTGCTTTGGGGTACCAGGGGTATGGAGTTCTTTGACTTACTTCACCTACTGTGCCCAGGAGAGACTCTCGGGTTGCAAAAAAACTGTCCCTTTTTGTCAAAACGCTAAATCTAAAGACCTGACCCCGAGGTGACGAAGGGGGAGGGAGGGATTATAATTCAATGATCATGATTGATCTGCACAGCCATCTTCTGCCCGGCCTCGACGATGGTCCTCATGGGTTTGAGCAATCCCTGCAGTTGGCTCGACAAGCCTGGGAGGACGGCACCACCACCATTGCTTGCACGCCGCATTGCGCCGAAGGGACCTGTCCCTCCCGGGAACGCCTTGAGGAAAGCTTTGCCATGGTGAAAGAGGCATTGCCGGCTGCCGGGTTGTCAGACCTTGCCCTGATCTCCGGCGCTGAGCTGATGATCAGTCCTTCCCTGGCTTCCTTCCTGGAGCACCACCCCTATCTTACGTACGGGGGATTGGGGCGATATTGCCTGGTCGAGCTTCCTCTGGTGGATTACCCCCTTTATACCGGACGGGTGCTCTTCGATTTGCTAGTCTCCGGGATCCAACCGATTCTCGCCCACCCTGAACGCAATGCCCGCTTGCAGCGAGAACCCCATCTGGTGCGTCAGTTCGCTGAGCGCGGCATCCTCCTGCAAGCCAATGCTGGGAGTTTCCTCGGCCACTACGGCCAGATGGCGCAGCGATCCGCTCACGAGTATTTGCGTCGTGGCTATCTCTCGATGATCGCTTCGGACGGACACAATAACAGCTCCCGCCCACCGCTTCTGTCCAACGCATTGAAGGCGATAGGTTGGACTACCCCCACTCCGGGACTTCCCCACCCATTTCCGTAGCACCCTGCCGGGGGCTGTAAAGCTGCCGGGGGCTATCTTCTCTCAATTGGAGGAATGACATGTATCAGATCGTACTGCTACGGCACGGAGAAAGTGTATGGAACAAGGAGAACCGCTTCACCGGATGGACGGATGTGGATCTCTCCCCCCTGGGAATTGAGGAAGCCAAACGCAGCGGGCAGGTACTGCGCGAGGCTGGTTTCACCTTTGACCTGGCCTACACTTCGGTGTTGAAGAGGGCCATCCGCACTCTTTGGCTGGTTCTGGACGAAATGGACCTGATGTGGATCCCAGTAGTGCGCGCCTGGGAACTGAACGAGCGTCACTATGGCGCCTTGCAGGGGCTGAATAAGGCGGAGACGGCAGCTCGTTACGGGGATACGCAGGTGAAACTGTGGCGGCGCAGCTATGATATCCAACCCCCTTCCCTGGAGCCATCCGACCCCCGCTGGCCCGGGCACGACCGACGTTACTGCGATCTGGCCCCGGAACAAGTTCCCCTGGCGGAGTGCCTGAAGGATACTGTCGCCCGCTTCTTGCCCTATTGGCACCAGGCTATCGTGCCCGCTATTCGAGCTGGCCGGAGGTTGCTGATCGTTGCTCACGGCAACAGCCTGCGCGCTCTGGTGAAGTATCTGGACCGGATCCCGGACGAGGAGATCGTGGAACTGAACATACCCACTGGGATCCCCCTGGTCTATGATTTGGGCGAAGACTTGCATCCGATTGGTCACCGTTATTTGGGTGATCTGGATGAGATTGCCCGGGCGGCTCAGGCCGTGGCGGATCAGGCCAAGGCCAAGTAAGTTAAAGGACAAGTATTGATCCCCAACGATCAGCACGAGGGGAGTGAATCACAGCTTCGCCATCGCAACAGCGGAGATCGGCTGATTGCCCGGATCTCCAGCCATTTCCTGAACTTGCCTCCGGAGGGGGTGGATCAGGGAGTGCAGGAGGCCTTGACGCTGTTGCGTGAATTCTGTCAGGCAGAAGGCGCCTTCATCCGTCTACTTTCCGCTGACTCGCGCTATTTTCTGCTGGAATCTCAATACTTCTCCGGCCCGCCCGGCGCCAAACATGAGATGCTTCCTCTCATCGAAGTGGACGAGATCCCGTGGGTGGCGGCCAAGCTGCGACGACGTGAGGCGATCGAGATTCCCAACACCGCAGTGCTGCCGCCGGAGGCGGAAGGGGAGAGACGCATCATGGACTTCCTGGGGATTCGTTCGTCATTGGCAGCGCCGATCCTCTTTGGGGGAGCTCTTTTCGGTTGGATCGGGCTCAACCAATACAGCCGGGAGGTGGAGTGGAGCCCCGAGATGGCCACTTTGCTGCGGATCATCGGCGGGATGGCGGCAAGCGCCATTATTCGCCGGCGCAGTCATCAATCATTGGTGCGGTCGGAGGTTCAGTACCATGCCACTATCGAGGGGATCGATGACCCGCTTCACGTGGTTGGGCCTGATCTGCGTCTCCTCCTGGCTAACAGCGCTTTCCGGCATGCGCATCGGGAGTGGCAAGGGGAAGAGGATCCTACCATCGCCGATGCGGAGATCCTGGGGCGGGAAGCGCCGCATGTCTTCCCTTTTGGCGGGGACCTAAGACGCCAGGAATACGCATGGGTGTTCTCGACCGGCCAAGTGCAGGAAAGCTTGACTCACTTGTGGCGAGGGAGCCGGGAAGGAATCTTCCGGGTGAAGAAGATCCCCATCATGGAGAGGGACCAGGTATCCCAAGTGATCACCATGATCGAGGATGTTACGTCTCGGACCCGTTCCGAGCAAGCCCTGCGAGAGAGTGAGGAACAAGCCCGCACTATTCTGGAGTCCTCGCCGGATGCCATCCTGCTGGTGGGGTTGAACGGCGAGATCCGATTGGCCAATAAGCAAGCAGCCGAATTGCACGGGTTTGCGTCGTCCCACGCCATGGTGGGGATGCCGGTGGGGGAGCTAGTGACGCCGGAGGAAAGCGCTCGCATCCACCAGGAATTCCTCCGCTTGATGGGCGCATTGCATGACCCTAGCGGCCGGCCTGCTTCCCTGGAAGTGATCCTAGCCCGCACGGACGGCACTACTTTACCCGGTGAACTAAAACTCTCATTGATCCGCGACGCTCTCGGCGCGCCACGCGCATTGCTAGGCATCGCCCGCGACATCAGCGAACGCAAACGAGCCGAGGAGCAGTTGCAGTCAATCTCCCGGCGCTTGCTGGAAGCGCAGGAGGGGGAGCGGAGGATTATCGCCCGCGAGCTGCACGATCAGATCGGACAGGCTCTCTTGGCGGTAAAGCTGACCCTGCAAAACCTCCCGGCACTGGAACATCGCGAAGAAGAGCGGATCCTCTTGAAAGAAAGCATCATCACCATTGACCATGCCATTGAGAAAGTGCGCAGCCTTTCTCTGGAATTGCGCCCTACCGCCTTGGACGACCTGGGTCTGGTAGAGTGCCTGCGCGGCAGCTTGGACCGGCTGGCTCGCCACGCCGGGTTCAAGGCAAAATTCTTGGCAGAACCTGGGGAAATCGTCCTACCCAGCGAGTTGGAGACAGTTTGTTTTCGTGTCGCCCAAGAGTCTTTGACCAACATTGTTCGCCATGCCACTGCCCAAGAAGTGGTGGTGGAGCTGCGCAGACAGGGTGATATTCTCTTCCTCAGTGTGCGCGACGACGGATGCGGATTTGACTTGGACCATGCCATGGAAGCCGGGATGAGGGGTGAGAGCCTCGGGTTGGTGGGCATGCAGGAGCGGGTTCTCCTGGTGCATGGAAAGCTGACCATCCACACCAGCCCCGGTCAAGGCGCCGAGGTGCGGGCTGTTTTCCCCTTGGGCAAAGAGAACCACAGGAAAAGGAAGAAATGAAAGGCTCCATCAGCGTTATTCTGGCCGATGACCACACTCTTTTTCGGGCAGGTATGCGGTCCCTCTTGGAAAAAGTCCCAGGCGTGGTAGTGCTGGCCGAAGCAGCCGATGGGGAGGAGGCCGTGGAATGCGTTGGCCGTTTCCACCCCCGCGTGGTCTTGATGGATCTCTCCATGCCTCGCCTGAATGGCTTGGAGGCGACGCAGCGGATCAAGCGAAAATGGCGCAAGGTACGGGTGCTGATCCTCTCTATGCATGCCAATGAGGAATATGTTTCACGCGCTCTGCAGGCCGGGGCCGATGGCTACATGTTGAAGGATGCCGCCAGCGTTGAGCTGGAGCAGGCCTTGCGTGAGGTCGACGCTGGCAGAACTTACCTCGCTCCATCCATCTCCCGAGAGATAGTGGAGGAGAACCTGGAGCGGATGCGAGCCGACCATCAGCACCCCCCCCTGACACCGGCTCAGCGCCAAGTGCTGCAGTTGATCGCCGAAGGCTACAGCACGCGGGAAATCGCCGAAATCCTGGATATTGCCGTCAGTACGGCTGATACCCACCGCATGCAACTGATGAAGAGGCTGGGCATTCATGAGGTGGTAAGCTTGGTGCATTACGCCATCCGGAATGGACTGGTGACGCCTAACTCAGAATAATCCGAATGTTGGCGGTGTGCTCTCGTTCGTGTTCGATCATTCGCCGTAGAGCTTTCCGCAAATTCCATGGTTCGTCAGGGTGGCTGGTGTACTCGGGAAAGCGGTAGAGGGTTGCTCGCTCCAAGGGGGTCAGGGAGCGAAAGCGTTTCTGCGCCAGACTGCGCACGGCAGCCAGGTATTCAAACAAGGTTCCTGGGAAAGCGTCGAAGGCCTGCAACTCGGGGATGATGCCCAAGCGGGAGATGTACCACTCCTCGGCGTGTGCCACATGCCAAAGGATTTCCTCGATGGTCCGCGTCCCAGGGCGAGGGGCCTTCCGCTCTTCAAGAGGGAGGGGGACGGTCAAGGCCAGCAAGTCTTCCCGGATTGCCTCAGAGACGCGCAGATAGGATTCCAGTTCAGCATCTTCGGGAGGAAGGAGGTCCAGTTGGAAGAGGGCTGCATCATCCCCCGATTCGAAGGGGGCTAGGCCTTGCTGTTCCTCCACCAGTTCCCATTCCCGGGCGGTGTTCTGGGGATGGATCCCCTTCTGCTCCAACCAGCCCAGGAAAGCTTCGATCTCGCTGGGAAGGGCAGCCAGCGCCGTCTGGCGATCAGCGCCGCGAACAAAACAGCCAGGCAGGGTGAGGACATGGACCATGGTGCGGGACTCCCTGCCGGGGGCCGAATCGTCGCGCGTCTCCAGGGCGGCCAGTTGCTTCATCGGGATTTTACCAAGGCCAACCGGACCAGCTCCCCGATCAGTTGATGGTAGGAGATGCCGGCCAATTTGGCGGCGCGAGGAAAGTCGGAGTAGTCCGGGTCCAATCCCGGCAGGCTGTTGGCCTCCAGAAGCCAGGGTTGCCCTTCCTCGTCCAGGCGAAGATCGAGACGGGCGTAGTGACGAAGATTAAGCGCCTGGAAGGCGCTCTCGCTGATCCTCCGCACCTCGTCCTCCATCTCGGGGGAAAGAGAGGCACGCCTTATGCCCACTAGTTCATCGAAGCGAGTCTTGGCCTCGTAGGAGAGGATCGGGGGAAGCTCCGGCGGGAGGCGGTCGAAGGTGATCTCCAGGGGGGGAAGAGCGCGTGGCGGGTCCCCCAGGATGCCCACTGTCAGTTCACGGCCGGCAATAAAACGCTCTACCAGGAGCGGCGAGAAGGACGCCATCCAGGCTAGCTGCTCCTGCAATTGACTTTTATTGTGGACCAGGCAGGAGGAATAGATCCCTTCCCCTGAGCCGCCCCGGTCTGGTTTGACGATCAAGGGGAAGTCGTCCAAATTGGGGTCGCTGTGCTCGAAGGAAGGCGGCGTTGGCAGGCTCCAATCCCGCCAGATGCTTTTTGCCCAGGGCTTATGCAGGGCCAGGAAGTGCCCCAGCGGGGTGGAGCCGGTGTAGGGAAGCCGGGTCAGCTCCAAAAGAGAGCTGACCAAGGCTTGCTCCAGGCCGGTGGAGGCATACAGGTTGAAGACCAGATCAGCTTTGACCTCTTGCAGGGGTGTGAAGTGCGGCGGGGAGAGGGGAAGGTAGAAGGGCTCCATCCCCAAACTCTCCAAGGCGCGAGAAACGGCCTGAGCGGTGCGCACCTGCTGCCCTTCCCGTTTCAGATCAGCCGGCGTTTCGCCAAAGACCCCTTTCAAGAGGAGGGCGACGCGGGTCATCGCTTGTCCAGTTCGTAGATAGCGCTAATCACGCTTTCAGCCACCTTATCGGGGAGGATGCGGCGGGCGAAGGGGAGGATGCGTTGGCTCCACTCCCCGGCCGTATAACGGAAGCCGTGCAATTGCCTGGCTTCCGCCAGGCGCACTACCAGGCGGGCTACCGTAGAAGGAGAGGGTTTCAGTGGAAGGGTGCGGATGATGTAGCTCCAGGTGTTACAGGCTCGCTTCCAATAGGGAGAAGTGGTGGGAAGCGGGAAGGCTTCCAATAGTTGGGCAAGGTCATCCGTCGAGATGGTCTTTCGCAGATCGGTCACTGCTTCGGCTGTAGTCCGGTTGAAGGCGGTGTTGATGTCGCCCGGCTCGATCACCGCCACTTGGATGCCAAAAGGTTTCACCTCGTTGGCCAGCCCCTCAGCGATTCGCTCGAGAGCGCTTTTGCTGGCGGAATAGTGGCTTTGGAAGGGGATTCCGAAAAGGCCGCCGATCGAGCTGGTGAAAAAAATCTTGCCGGAGCGCTGTGCTCGCAAGAGTGGCAAGATCTGCCGGAGAAGGCGCTGCGGCCCGAAGACATTGGCTTCGAATTGACGGCGGAGCAAGTTTTCGTCAACTTCCTCGACGGCACCGAAGATCCCCATTCCGGCATTGGAGTGAAGCACATCGACTCGACCGTCCAAGAGAACCAAAGCCTCCTCCACCCCTTTTTTCACAGACTGGTTATCGTTCAAGTCCATGGCAACAATCTTCAGTTTTTTCAGCAGGCCATCTAAATCCTGCAAGGGTGGGGGAAGGGAAGAGCCGATGGACGCCACTTTTCTCCCCCCATCCACCAGGCGGTAGCGGGTATGATCGGCCAGGACGCGCTGTTTCAGTTCCTCCCGCGAGAGGGTCTCGGGGTGACGGCCGGCGCCAACCACGCGGTGGCCTCGGGCAATCAGATGCAGGGCGGTCGTCAACCCAATCCCAGATGTAGTTCCCGTGATCAGTATGTTCATCGATTTTCCTTGTGGTGCTTGATTTACTCAAACAAGTCTAGCGGAACGGTCAAAGCTGTGCTATAGAAGTATTATCCAAGCGAAGGCAGGTGAGTCTGTGCTGGGAGATTTTCGAGATGTTGCAATCATTATACTGGCGGTGGTCAGTCTAATCTCGCTTGGCTTGTTGGTGGCTCTTTTTCTGGCCGTTCTCTCTCTTTTGCGCCACCTGCGCCAGGACTTTCAGCCCATTCTGAAGAGCGGGAAGGCTACCATGGAGAGCGTGCGCGGGATGGCGACGGCTTTCCAAACGATGGCCGAGCCGATGCAGCAGTTACTCTCCACCCTGCTCCCGTTGACCCGTGTCGGCCGCAGTTGGGGCCAGGTCAGCTTTGTGTGGGGGATCATTCGCGGGTTATTAAGGAGGCAGGCATGAGAAAATTCTGTTTTGGGTTTCTCCTGGGCGGGCTCCTGGGTGGCTTTATCGGCCTCCTTTTTGCCCCGATGAAGGGGGAAGATTTCCGGCTCTTGGCCGAAGAGCGGGTGCGGGAAGCATGGGAAGAGGCGCAAAAAGCCGCCCAAGCCACACGCGAAGAGATCTTGAACAAGCTGGAGGGATAGGGTGGATCTGCACCTCTGGCGTGACATCGCCCTGATCATTTTGGCGGTGCTGGGCCTCTTCTTCCTGCTCGGCTTGGCGGTGGTGCTTTACGCCCTTTTCGTTTTTACCCGGAAAGCGCAGAAAGCAGCGGATCAAGCTTTGGGGAATCTGGCGGACCAGACCCGGAAAGTGGAGGAGACGACTCGCCGGACAGCCCGGGCGATGGTGGAGCCTTTGGCTGAAGTTTCGGCTTTCCAAGCAGGCGCAATGGCCTTCTTCCGGACTTTCTTCAGGACCAAGAAGCCTTCTGCCCCGGCGCCTCCACCTCCACCTCATAACGAGTCCCGGAGCAGTTCGCTTCCATGATCTCCTCTCTTGTTCCCAACCTTGTTTTGGGTTAGATTTCCACTATGAAACTGAATCTTTTTCCCCGGGACACGAAATTCTTTGATCTATTTTCGGCCACCATGGCCAAAGCCGTGAATGCCGTTGAGCTATTGCTGGACCTGATGGTGGACTTCAATTCAGTGGTCGAGAAATCCCGCCGCATCAAGGAGATCGAGCATGAGTGCGACAGCCTCAGTCATGAAGTGAACCGCCTGGTCAACCAAAGCTTTGTCACCCCCATCGATCGGGAGGACATCTACGCCCTGGCTGCCTCGATGGACGACGTGGTGGATTTTACCGAGGCGGTCGCAGACAGCGTCGTGCTTTATTCATTGCATCAGCCCAATTCAGCCATGATCGCCATGACTGAGACGCTGTTGAGGACCGTCAAAGTGGTGAAACAGGCGGTCGACCTGCTGCCCCATTACCAGAAACTGGCCCCCTATTGGATTGAGGTCCACAGCCTGGAGAACGAGGGAGACGACACCTATCGCAAAGCCATCGCTCTGCTCTTCGCCGACAGCAAGGGAAATCCGCTGGAGATCCTGAAGTTAAAGGAGATCTATGACATGCTGGAAGAGGCTTTGGACAAGTGCGAGGATGTCGCCGACGTGATTCAGAATATCGTCATCAAGAATGCGTAGTGTAGTTCAGTAGGTGAGTGGATTAGTGGTTCAGCAGTTATGAACCCATTTGACCACTTAATCACTGAATTGCTATAGAAAGAGCTGAATCACCAGGTAGGTCAAGGCGCCGACCCCGGCTGCTACCGGGATGGTGAAGATCCAAGCCCAGACGATGGAGCGAGCCACCCCCCAGTGAACCGACTTGACTCGACGCGCTGAGCCTACGCCCATAATGGCTCCGGTGATGGTTTGGGTGGTGGAGACGGGGATGCCCGCCAAAGAGGAGCCGATAATAGCGATGGCTCCCGCTGTTTCGGCGCAGAACCCGCCCACCGGTTGCAGTTTGGTGATCTTGCTGCCTAGCGTTTTGACGATACGCCAACCGCCCAAGAGAGTCCCCAGGGCGATGACGGCATGACACATCAAGACCACGTAAATAGGGATGTCGTAGGTTTGCAGGTAGCCGGAAGTGAATAAGACCATAGCGATCACGCCCATCGTCTTTTGGGCGTCGTTGGTGCCATGGCCCAAGGAATAGGCTGCGGCCGATACCAACTGAAGGCGACGGAAAGTGTGGTCGACGCGGTAGGCGCTCCGTTTGCGATAAAGCCAAAAGATAAGAAGCATAAAGCCATAGCCCAAAACCAGGCCAATCAGGGGAGAGATGATGATGAAGGCCAGCACTTTCAGCCACCCGCTCAGGATTAGCACCGAGAAGCCGGATTTGATCACCGCCGCGCCGGCGTATCCGCCAATGAGGGCGTGCGAGGAGGAGATCGGCATGCCCAGCCACCAAGTCAACAAGTTCCAGAAGATAGCGCCCAAGAGGCCGGCCAGGATCACGTAGACATCGGTGCTGGCGATGTCTACCAACCCTGCGCCGATGGTGTGCGCTACCCCGGTGCCGAAGGTGAAGGCTGCCACGAAATTGAAGAAAGCTGCCCAGATCACCGCCAAGCGGGGAGTCAGCACCCGGGTCGATACGACTGTGGCGATAGAGTTCGCAGCGTCGTGGAAACCGTTGAGGAAATCGAAGACCAAAGCAACGCCGATGATGATGATTACAAGGGTCAGCATCTTTTTCGGGGGTATTCTATCAGAATGTCGCCACAACCTCTAAAGCTAGATCGCCGGCGAGAGGAATTTCCGCGAGTTGGGTATACTAGGAAGTTAGCAAAATGACTCAGATCACGACGAGCGTCTGGAAGCATCGCGGCTATTTCTTCGACATGGACGGGACTTTGCTCCGCGCCCCGGAAGAGGATTTCTATCAAACCATGAGCGATCTAGGGTTCTCCTATTCCTTGGAAGAGGTTTATCGCGCCTACTATACCGCCCGGGAATGGTACCGCCAGCAATCAAACTTTCGCCTCAACTCGGGAGAAGAGATCTGGCGCGCTTTCACCGGCCAGGTCTTTCAGCACTTGGGCCTGGACGAGATAGGAAGCCGCCGGCTGGATTCTGTGGATCTGGCTGAGCGCCTGCGTGCGGAGATGGACCGCCGGGAAGGGGATCGCCTTTATCCCGAGACGCGACCCGTGCTGCAACAATTGTTCTCTGATGGTTGCACATTGGCTCTCATCTCCTCCCGCCCCGGAGAGGGGGTACGGCAGAAGCTGGCTTCCTTCCAACTCACATCGTTCTTCACGGCCGTCATCGCCCGTGAGGACGCACCGGCTATCAAGCCGTCCCCTCTTCCGTTTCAGATGGCCTTGGAGATGACCGGCTTGGCGGCTGCCCAGTGCGTGTACGTTGGCGACGTGCCCGAGGAGGATGTGGAAGGAGCGCAAAATGCCGGGATGAAAGCCTACTTGGTGGATCGGAGAGGCCGTTACCCCGATGCACCGCACATCTTGCGAGATCTTGCTGAAATATTGAGAAGGGAGAAACTGGAATGAATTCACGGATGCCGCCCAATCAACGTCTGTCCAAGGTGTTGATTCCTTTGCATATCGAGAGCCCCATCCCCTCATCATCCGAAGGGGCCTGGACGCTGAAAGTGGATGGCTTGATCGAGACGCCCGTCCTTTGGACCTTGCCTCAACTGAAGAGCGCCTTCGATGAACTGCTGCTGGGAGATTTCCACTGCGTGACCGGATGGAGCGCCTTCGACCTGCGGATGGGCGGTCTCACCTTCGCCCGTTTGCTGGAATTGGTGAAGCCGAAGCCGGAAGCCCGCCATGTGTTATTCCAGGCGGAAGGCTTCTACTCTACCAACCTTCCCCTGGATTACCTGCGCAAGGAACCGGCCATCATCAGTTGGAAGCTGAACGGGTCGCCCATTCCACCTACCAATGGAGGTCCCCTGCGTTTTTTCGTGCCCGGGAAATATGCCTATAAGGCGATCAAATGGCTGCGCTCGATTCGTTTCCTGGCAGAGGAGACGCTGGGGTATTGGGAGGCGCGCGGTTATTCCAATTCCGCCGATCCCTGGAAAGAGGAGCGCTACGATTGAGATGACCCTCACCTCTGAAGAGACCATCACACTCAAGCCCACCAAGAAGCAACCCGGCTTGGTGCGCGCCACCCGGGCCGTCGTCGACCTGGGGGCGATCCGCGCCAATGTAGTGCACATCAAAGAGAAGATCGGACCCCGCTGCAAGCTGATGGCCGTTGTCAAGGCCGATGGCTATGGCCACGGCGCAGTTCCTGTCACCCAGGCGGCGTTGGCTGGAGGAGCGGATTACTTGGCTGTGACCCGGCCGGAAGAGGGCCGCTCCTTGCGGGCCTCCGGAATTCGCTGCCCGATCCTGATCTTTGGCTTGATCGAGCCCAGTGAGGCTGAACAGGTCGTCGCCTTGGGACTTACCCAGACCGTGGCTACCCTGGAGCTGGCCGAAGCGCTGGATCGAGCTGCCTTCCTCCAGGGCCGCAAGGCGGTGGTACACATGAAAGTGGACACCGGAATGGGACGAATCGGCGCTCAACCGGAGGATGCTTTGAGATTGGCAAGGGCTCTCTCCCGTTTGCCGCACCTGGAACTGGAGGGGCTTTTCAGCCACTTTGCCGCAGCCGACGCGCTCGACAAGCGTTACGCCATCGAGCAGATGGAGAAGTTCGAAAAGGTCCTGGCAGCTCTTCACAAGGAAGGCATCGAGGCGCCCCTCAAACACTTCGCCAACAGCGCTGCCACCCTTGACTTGCCTGATTCCTACTATGACATGGTCCGGCCCGGCCTTCTACTCTATGGTGTTTACCCCACCGCCGAAGTCCAGCGAAGCATCCCTCTCGTGCCAGCGATGGCTTTGACCACTCGCGTGATGGCGGTCAAGCGGGTCCCGGCCGGGAGCAGCATCAGCTACGGATGCACTTTCACAGCCAACCGGGAAACTCTTGTCGCTACCTTGCCAGTGGGATACGCCGACGGGTACAGCCGCTTTCTCTCCAACAAAGCTGAGGTGATCCTGCGAGGCCAGCGGGTCCCACAGATTGGAACCATCTGCATGGACTTGACCATGGCCGACGTCACCGCCTTGGGCGATGTGCAAGCCGGCGAAGAGGTGCTGGTTTTTGGTCCGGGATTGCCGGTCGATGAATTGGCAGCAAAGATCGGAACGATCAGTTACGAGATCCTTTGCGCCATTGGCAAGCAAGTCCCCCGCCTCTACCTGAATCCACCGGAAGGTTTCGGCAATGGCAATTCGTAAGAGGGGAGAGGAGCTGATCTCTTCATTGGTGGCGATCCCCAGTCCCAATCCGCCGGGAAACGAGGGTCTTCTCGTCGCTTGGATTGCGGCATGGTTGGATCGACGAGGAATCTCCAGCACGGTAGTGGATTTTGGGCCAGGACGTTCCTCCCTGGCTGCGACGATCCCGGGACGAGAAGGGGGAGCCTTGCTACTGTCGGGCCACTTGGATACGGTCAGCCCAAGCAGCGCCAGCAACAAGTGCGATTCGCCAAAGGGCTGGCAGGCCGATCCCTATCTGCCCCGCATCGAAGGGGATCGGCTTTTCGCGCTAGGAGCGACGGATATGAAGGGGGGAGTGGCTATGCTGCTGGAAGCTTTTTTGGCCATTGCTGAACGCGCCAGGCGCGAGGGTCCGCCCCAGTACTCCTTGCGATTGCTATTGTCGGCCGATGAGGAGGACAGCTATCGCGGGGCTGGCGCCCTGGCTGAGGCCGGCCTAGTGAAGGATGCGCTCTTCACCCTGGTCGCCGAGCCCACTGCCGGCCAGATCCTGGTCGGAGAACGCGGTGAGTTCTGGCTGCGGGCATCTTTCCATGGCAAAGAAGCCCACGGTTCCACCCCCACCCTTGGAATCAACGCGGCGATGGCCTGCGCGCGGTTTCTCTTGGCCATCCAGTCGAGGATTAACGCACTCCCGCCCACTCCTCTTCTAGGAGGGGCGACGCTGAATGTCGGCCGGATAGAGGGCGGTCGGCAGGTCAACATCGTCCCGGATTTCGCCCAGGCCGAGCTGGACATCCGCTTGGGCAGCGAGGAGGTTAAAACCTCGATTATCGCTGCGCTAGAGGAAGAAGGAGCTAAGGCTGCAGCGCCAGGCCGTTTCTCCTGTGAGACGATCAGCTACAAGCGGCCAATGGCAGCGCCTTTGGAGGATCCCTTCCTGCAGATGCTAGCCGACGCCTACACCCTGGTGCGGGGGGAACGGCCGCAGTGGGGGGTGGCTACGTTCTGCACCGACCTTCCAACACTCTTTCCAATAGGATCTCCAGCCTTCGCCCTTTTCGGGCCGGGGGATATCGCCCAGGCTCACCAACCGGAGGAATGGATTGACCTGAGGTTATGGGAACGGGACGCTGCCGTGCTGGAGCGTTTCCTGGCGAACGCGCTTTTCCCTATTCCTGCTCGGTGATCCCCACTTCATAATCCTCCCCGTTGATGCGCAGGATGAACTGGCGCTTGGGGTGATTGTCGGGCAGAGGTTTGCCGAACCGCAGGGATTCTTCCCGCGCTTTCCACTTGACTGGGTCGGCCTTGGCTTCAAAGTACTCCTTGGCCACGCTGGGGTAGAGAGCATAGGTGAGGATGTCTTCTTCCTCCTGGGAGTAGGGCGCCATCGCCGCCTTGCAGTTCTCCCAGTCGGGCGGGATGTGGTTGGCCGGCCGGCCGGTGATGCGTGGCGTATCGCCGATGGCTCGTTTGATCAATCCGGGGTCGATAGGGGCGGGGGTGCGGCCATAGAGTCCTTTGCAGAGATCCTTGACCTCCTGGATGATGATCTTGTAGCGCTCACCGGAGAGGATGTTCATGGTGGCCTGGGTGCCGACGATCTGCGAAGTGGGAGTCACCAGGGGGACATAGCCCAGGTCGGCCCGCACTTTGGGGATTTCCTGCAAAACAGCCTTGAACTTATCTGAAGCGTTTTGTTTCTCCAATTGTGAGACCATGTTGGTCAACATCCCCCCGGGCACCTGGTAGATCAAGGCGCGGACGTCGACTCGCTCGGCCACCGGGGTAATTAGGGAAGCGTAGGTAGAGTCTTTAATTTCCTGGAAATACTCTGCCGCTTCCAGAAACTTGCCGGCATCCACCCCGGTTGAGAAGCCGGCGCTCTCCAGCATTTCCACCATTGTTTCGGTCGGCGGTTGTGAGGTTCCGGAACCAAAAGGCGAGAGAGCGCAGTCGAGGATATCTACTCCAGCTTCGGCGGCTTTGAAGTAGGAAGTAGGAGCCATGCCGGTGGTGCAGTGGGAATGGAGGCAGACGGGCAATCCTACCTGTTTTTTCAGCTTGGAGACCAACTCGAAGGCAGATGCCGGGGAAATCAGGCCGGCCATATCTTTGATGGTGATGATGTCGCAGCCGAGCTGTTTTAGCTCCTTGGCCAGGGCCACAAAGCCGTCGATAGAGTGTACCGGGCTGAGGGTGTAGCTCATGCAGCCTTGCACGGTGGCACCGGTAGACTTGGCCACGCGAATAGCTTTCTCCATGTTGCGGATGTCGTTTAGGGCGTCGAAGACGCGGAAGACATTGATCCCCAAGTTTGCGGCGTGGCGGATGAAGCGCTCCAGGATATCATCGGCGTAATGCTTGTAGCCGACCAGGTTTTGGCCGCGCAGCAGCATCTGCAGGCGGGTGTTTCTGCTGTGCTTCTTGAAAATGCGGATGCGTTCCCAGGGGTTCTCGTTGAGGAAACGCAGCATCGAATCAAAGGTCGCGCCGCCCCACATCTCGAAAGACCAGTATCCCATCTGATCCATGTACTCGATCATCGGCGCCATATCTTCAGTGCGCATGCGAGTGGCGATCAGCGACTGGTGGGCGTCACGATAGACTGTATCGGTGATCTGAACAAGTGGTTTGTTGACGCGGTTCATTGGGACCTCCTCACTCCATGACCACCAGGGCGTCACCAGCGGTGACGTTCTGGCGCTCGGCCACGCGGATCTCCTTCACCCGGCCGGGGAAGGGGGCGGACATTTCCGTCTCCATCTTCATCGCTTCCAGTTTGAGGATCACGTCCCCCTCGTTCACTTCCTGGCCGACTCGGCAGAGGATTTTAATAATCGTGCCAGTCATCGGCGCTTGGACGACCCTTTCAGAAAACTCCCTGCTGGGGGCTGTCAAGTTGCCGGGGGCTATCATGCCGCTTTGTGGCACGCTGGCAGGGGGCGGGGGGGTAGCTTGGGGCATAGGCATACTAACCCGTGGAGCAGGAGGCGCAGCTGCAGCGATGACAGGGGGCAGGGCGGCGGGCGGGAGAGGGGAATCGGGGGTGCGACCCACCTCGGTCACCTCCACTTCGTAGGGCTTGTTGTTCACTTTGATCACATACTTTCGGGTCATCGCGTCTCCTATCCTCGCTTCCTTTTATCTGCGGCCGGATCCCATGTTTTCCTGGCGCCCTGCCAATCCCCATAAATTAATCTGGGAAGTCTGCACCAGCTTGATGGAAACTACTTTGAAGGCCAGCTTGTCATCCTTCAGATAGCGAGCCAACGCAGCGGCAATGACTACCTGGATCTCTTGGGGAATCCTCTCGTTGCTCTCCATGGCGCGCATCTAGAGGGGGATGTTGCCGTGCTTCTTGGATGGGACGACTTCCCGCTTGGTACGCAGCAAGGCCAGAGCGGAGGCAAGGCGGCCGCGCGTTTCCTCGGGGACTACGACAGCATCGATGTAACCGCGCTTGGCTGCTTCGTAGGGATTGGAGAACATCTTTTCATAGTTGGCCGTCAATTCTTCATGCCGTTTGGCTGGGTCAGCAGCACCGTCCAGCTCTTTGCGGAAGATGATATTGATGGCGCCGGCGGAACCCATCACAGCGATCTCCGCCTGCGGCCAGGCGATAGCCAGATCGCAGCCCAGATCCTTGTTGCACATGGCCACTGAAGCGCCACCGTAGGATTTTCGCAAGGTCACGGTGAGCTTGGGGACGGTCGCTTCGGCGTAGGCGAAGAGAAGCTTGGCGCCGTGACGGATAATCCCGCCTTGTTCCTGAGTCTTGCCGGGGAGGTAACCCGGACAGTCCACCAGGGTCAATAAGGGCACATTGAAGGCATCGCAAAAACGGATGAAGCGGGAGGCTTTGTCCGAGGCATTGATGTCCAGGCAGCCGGCCAGAACGAGCGGCTGGTTGCCGATCACGCCGATCGTCTGCCCCCCGATGCGGCCAAAGCCGACAACGATGTTGGGGGCAAAATACTGATGCACTTCGAGGAAATCCTGGTTGTCCACCAGGTGCAGGATGACGTCCTTAATATTGTAGGGAACCTTGGTATTGGTAGAGACGTGCTCGCGCAGCTCGAAGTCGATGCGTCCCGGGTCGTCGCCGGTCTCGGTCACGGGTGGATCCTCCAGGTTGTTGGCCGGGAGGAAGGAAAGCAGGCGGCGAACACCCTCGAAGCATTCCTTCTCGCTGTTGTAGATGAAATGGCCATTCCCCGAAATGGAGTTATGCACCATGGCGCCTCCCAACTCCTCCAGGCCGACATCTTCGCCGGTGACAGATTTGATCACTTGCGGTCCGGTGATGTACATGCTGGATACCTTGTCCACCATGAAGACAAAATCAGTGATCGCTGGAGAGTAAACCGCCCCTCCGGCGCACGGGCCGAGGATCACCGAGATCTGGGGAATCACCCCGGATGCACGCGTGTTGCGGAAGAAAATCATGCCGTAACCGTGAAGGGAGTCGACACCTTCTTGAATGCGCGCCCCGCCCGAGTCGTTGATGCCGATCATGGGGGCTCCTACTTTCACAGCCATCTCCTGCATCTTGACGATCTTTTGGGCGTGCCCTTCACCCAACGATCCGCCGGAAAGGGTGAAGTCCTGGGAGAAAACGAAGACCGGCCGCGCATTCACTGCGCCGTATCCGGTGACTACGGCATCCGATGGGATGTCTGCCTTCTCCATGCCGAAATTGTTGCAGCGGTGAGCCATGAAAGCATCGAACTCGACAAAGCTGTCCGGATCCAGGAGCAAATCGATACGCTCCCGGGCGGTGAGTTTGCCTTTCTCGTGCTGCTTCTTGGCCCGAGTTCCAGAGGCATCGATGATGGTTGACTTCCGGTCCTCGAGCTCTCGAACCAGTTCTTGCATGGTGCGTTCTGTCATTCCGGATACCTCTCTATGGTGTGACCTTAAGTTCGTGCCGCAGCAAGATATTTTTGATTTATGATTGCGGATTTTTGATTTTTGATTTTTTTTAAGCAATCACAAATCAGCAATCCAAAATCCACAAGTATTGTAGTATACACGGCATCTGCCGGCTACTGCACTTGCCCTCAAACACCTGACCTCGAGCGAAGCGCATGGATGAGCAGCCTAACCTACTATCCACTATTCCCTATGCACTGCTTCCCTACCTCAAAAAGAGCAACCAGACCAAAGCAAAGATAGGGATCAGGATGGGGATGGAGAAGCGCCCCATATAGCCAAGGAAGGAGGGGCATTTCACCCCGGCCGTCTCGGAGATCGACTTGACCATG